>Ga0335397_10000135_pt1 | contig 81747 bp, 74 predicted proteins | sample MAT04_FD_205740 | JGI IMG/M metagenome (GOLD analysis project Ga0335397, IMG submission 205740) | Freshwater microbial communities from Lake Fryxell liftoff mats and glacier meltwater in Antarctica - MAT-04 (spades assembly) (version 2) ...
GAGCTCGCGGGCTCGTCGAAGCTCGAGGCCGTCATCGCGCGCGTCGAGGAGCATTGCGCGAGAGGCGAACGCGTCTTCTGGATCGTCCCGCGCATCGAGGCCGACCCGGACGACGAGGAGGGCGAGGACGACCCGCTCGCCACGGCGGTCGAGCGCCGCGAGCGCATCGAGGGAGCGCTCGCCCGGAACAAGCGCAACGTGGTGCTTCTCCACGGGGGCATGTCGGCCGTCGACAAGCGCACGACGATGCACGCCTTCCGGCGCGGCGAGGCCGACGTCCTCGTCGGCACGACGGTCGTCGAGGTCGGCGTCGACGTCCCCGACGCGACGCTGATCGTGGTCGAGGACGCGCAGCGCTTCGGGCTCGCGCAGCTCCATCAGCTCCGCGGGCGCGTCGGTCGAGGCGCGCGCCCGGGGCACTGCATCCTGCTCCACGCCGAGCCTCTCGAGGGTCTCGCCAAGGCCCGACTCCGGGCGCTCACCGAGCTGTCGACCGGCGAGGAGGTGGCCCGCGCCGACCTCGAGCTGCGCGGGGCAGGGGACCTCGGCGGCACCCGACAGCACGGGGCCGAGGACGAGCTGCTCTACCTCACCCAGGGCGTGACCTACCCGTGGCTCGAGCGCATCGAGGCGGACGCGCGCGCGATCGCCGCGAAGGATCCGTCGCTCGCCGACGAGGAGCACCGCGTGCTCGGCTCGCTCGTGGCGAGGTTCGGCCACGCGATCGCCGTCCGGGAGGAAGCCGGATGACGCCTCGCGAGGACGAACGACCCGGCGCGCTCGAGCTCGCATGGGACGTCGGCGCCGTGCTCACCGTGTGGCTCGTCATGTTCTTGCTCGAGAACATCGTCGTCGGCGTCGGATGGAACGACGAGTTCGCCGGCTCGTGGGAGATGGCGCACGCGCGCTACTACGTCACGCCGATCGCGCTGGCCGCGGCGCTGCCCGCCGCCATCCTGGCCGTGGCGATGGGGCGGCTCGTCGCCGCGCGAAACGAGCGCGTCGCGTCGGCGATTGTCGGTCTGCTCGGGGCGCTCGTCGCCGTCGGAGTCTCCGGGGGACGCCACCTGCAGACCCCTGCCGTACGCATGGCCTTCGTCGTCGTCGTCAGCCTCGCCGCTGCCGTGACCACGCTTCACCTCGTGCGCCGTGCGCCTCTTGGCCGTCCTCGCGTGCTCGCGATGCTCGGTCTCCTCGTCGGAACGGGGGCATGGCTGGCCGACGGCCACGTGCTGCCGCGCCTCTATCCCGCCTTCCACGCGGCTCTCCTCGGCCTCGCGCTCGCGGGCTGGGCCGCTTCGGCGCTGCTCGTGCGCGAGCCGCGGACCCTGCGCCCGCTCTGCCTGGCCGTGCTCGCAGTTGCGTTCGGGGCTCTTGCCTGGACGCCGCGTGCAGCCCGGGCGGTCGTCGGCGACGACAACCTCCGGCGCGTGCTGGTCGAGCATGCGCCGGTGCTCGGTCGGGCCGTCATGGTCGCCTCGCGAATCGCTCCGCCGCCGCCGATCGACGAGGAGACGTCCGACGCGTCGACCACCGCTGCGCTCGTCCGTCCGAAGGCGGCCGCTCGAGCGCTCGACTGGACGGGCAGGGACATCGTGATCGTCACCATCGACGCGCTGCGCGCCGATCACGTGTCCTCCTACGGCTACGGGCGCAAGACGACGCCCAACATCGACCGGCTCGCGGCACGCGGCGCCCGCTTCGAGCACGCGTACTGCCCGACGCCGCATACGTCGTACTCCGTGACGTCGATGATGACGGGAAAGTACATGCGCCCGCTGCTCGGCATGGGCGCCGGCGAGGACTCGGAGACCTGGGCCGGCTACCTGCGGAGATACGGCTTCCGGACCGCCGCGTTCTACCCTCCCGCCGTCTTCTTCATCGACGAGCATAGGTTCCGCCGCATGAAGGCCGAAGGCCTCGGCTTCGAGTATCGCAAGGAGGAGTTCGCGGCGCCGGAGCTCCGTCGCAGCCAGATCACCGAGTACGTGACGAGCGCGCCGAAGGACAAGCCGCTCTTCCTGTGGGTTCATCTCTTCGAGCCGCACGAGCCGTACGTCCTCCACCCCGAGCATTCGTTCGGGGGCGAAGGGAACATCGAGGCCTACGACAGCGAGATCGCCACCGCCGACGACGAGGTCGGGATGATCGTCGATGCCGTGGAGAAGCGGCGCCCCGGCGCCATCGTCGTCGTGAGCGCGGACCACGGCGAGGAGTTCGGCGACCACGGCGGCCGCTACCACGGCACCACCGTCTACGAGGAGCAGGTGAGGGTGCCGCTCATCGTGGTCGCGCCCGGGGTACCGCCGAGCGTCATCTCCACGCCTGTGCAGACGATCGATCTGCTGCCCACGACGCTCGCCGCGCTCGACGTGCCGCAGCCCGCGCGGGTCCGGGGGCGCGACCTCGGCAGCGTGCTCGCGCGAAAGGCGACCGAGGGCGACCAGGGCCTCGCGTTCGCGGAGACCGACGACTACACGCTGCTCGCGCGCGGCGACGATCGGCTCATTTGCGTGCGGAAGATTGCATCCTGCACGCTCTTCGACGTGCGGACCGACCCGCTCGAGACGCGGCCCATCGCCGATCGCCCCGAGCGCGTGAAGGAGCTCCGTCGGCTCACCGCGGCGATCGAGCGCGAGAACGGCAAGCTCGAGGCAAGCGCGCTGCCGGAGGCGCTCCGCCGGGGCCTGCAGGGCGATCGCGATGCGGCCGAGGACGTCGCGACGCTCTTCGACGACGCACGGGTCGACATCCGACGCGAGGCAGCGCGCTGCGCGTTTCGGCTGAAGGCGCCGGTCATGGCCCCGCAGCTCCGGCGCGCGCTCGCGAAGGACGAGGACGCGGAGGTCAGGAAGTGGAGCGGGCTCGCGCTCGCACGGATGGGGGCGCCGGGGGCAGGTGGGGGAGGCGCGGCAGGGACGGGGACGCCGGAGGAAGGTGGGCCCGACGGGCTCCTGCGCGACCCGAGCCCCGCCCTCCGGTTCGCGGCGGCGCTCGTGCTTGCGGAGCAGGGCGATCCGCGCGGCGAGGCCGAGCTCACGCAGCGCTGGGAGAGCGCGTTCGTGCCGGGCTCCCGCGAGCCCGGCGAGCTCGAGGAGGCGCGCGAGCTGCTCGCGGCGCTCGGCAAGCTTCGCGCGCGGAGTGCCACGCCGCTGCTCGTGCGCTCGCTCGAGGACGTGCGGCTCCGGCCCTTCGTGGTCGAGACCCTCGGCGAGATCGGCGACCCGCGCGCCGTGGCGCCGCTGCTCGCGACGTTCACGGTCGAGCGCTACGTGGACGTCCGCCCCAAGGAGGCTCGAGCGCTCCTGCGCCTGGGCGCCCGAGAGGCGCTGCTCGCGCCGCTCCGCCGCTTCGCGGGGGTGCCCGACCCGATGACGGAGGCGCTCGAGGTCGCTCGCGACGCCGGGCTTCTCGTCCCGGCACAGGGCGGCTGGAAGGCGCCTTCCGCGACCGAATGGCACGCCGACGTCGAGGTCACCGTCCCCGGAGCGGGACCGGCGCGGCTCCTGGTTCTCGGGACCGGGGCCGGCGGAGGCCCGGATGCGGCGCTCTCGGCCCGCGTCGACGGGGCCGCGGTCCGCCTGGCGCAGCACGGGGCCGTCTGGACCGCGGAGCTCGGCGCCCTGGGCCCGAAAGCGCGCATCGAGGCCTCCAGCACGGCTGGCGTCGCGGCCTTCTGGGTCGTCCGGAGGGCCGAGGAGATCCCCCCGCCGGCCCCTCGCGAGTGGCAGGCGGACGGCGGCCTTTGACGCGCCGTCCCCAGCCCGACTAGAGTGCGCCCCCGAGAGACCAGGTGCACCCGTGACCGACGAAAAGACGAGCGAGGACGAGGCCAAGGACGACGCGCAGGAGAGCGCGCCCGACGACGGCGCGAGCCCCGAGGCCATCGCACGGCGCGTCGCCGCGCTCGGTGAGGAAGACCAGAGCGAGAAGCTCGCCCGTGACGAGGAGCGCAAGCTCGCGGAGCGTCGGGCCGTCGGCAAGAAGAAGACGAAGAAGGGCGGCCTCGAGGTCGCCGCGTCGAAGAAGCTCTCGAAGATCGGCACCCGCGCCGAGCCGAAGCGCACGCTCGCCGTGGCCGCCGACGCCGATCCGCTGATCGAGAAGACGGCGAAGCTCAGCGAGTGGGCCAAGGAGAACCAGAAGACGGTCCAGATCGTCGGGGGTCTGCTCGCGGCCGCGCTCCTCGGCATCGCCGGGTTCCTCTACTTCGAGCACAAGCACGAGACCGAGGCGTCCGTGCTGCTCACGAAGGCCGTCCAGGACGAGCGCGCTCGCATCGGCGAGCCGCCGAAGGACGACGCCGAGGACAAGGCGCCCGTCGACCCGTCGCCGATGTTCAAGACGTACGAGCTGCGCCGCGAGGCCGCGCTCGCGAAGTACCGCGAGGTCGAGACGCGCTTTCCCAAGACGGGCGCCGCGATCCTCGCGCGCCTCGCCGAGGGGTCGCTGCTCCTCGACAAGCACGAGCCCGACCCGGCCGCCGCCGCCTTCACGGAAGTGAAGGGGTCGCCGCTCGCGGCCGCCGACCAGGAGGTGAAGGGGCGTGCCCTCGAGGGCCTCGGCTTCGCCTACGAGCTCAAGGCCCAGATCACGCCGGCCGAGGCTCCCAAGTTCCTCGACGAGGCCGCGAAGGCCTACAAGGAGCTCGAGAACACCGTGGACATCCGCGGGTTCAAGGAGCTCGCGATCTACCACCAGGCGCGCGTGGCGCAGAACCGCGGCGAGAAGGACAAGGCCAAGGAGCTCCTCATCGGCCTGAAGGAGCGCCTCTCGAAGACCGAGGACAACACGTCCAACGTCCCGCAGGGTCCGTCGTTCCCGTACCTCAAGGAGGTCGCGATGGACCGCCTCCGCGAGATCGACCCGTCCGCGGCGCCGAGCAAGACGCAGCAGACGTCGCCGGGCGGCAACCCGTCGCTCTCGCCCGCGCAGATCCGCAAGATGATCGAGGACGCGCAGAAGCACCAGAAGTCCGGCGGCGCGCCGCCGGGCGGAGACAGGCATTGAGGGCGAGCGCGCGGCTGGCGGGCTCGGTCGCGGGCCTGCTCCTCGTCGGGGGCATCTCGGGCTGCGGCCTCGCGGACGTCTTCACGGGCGACAAGGTCAACCCGGAGGTGCCGAGCTGGTACCACCGACCGAGCGGCTCGATGAACATCTTCGTTCATCGCTCGCTCACGGCGCCGTCGCGCGCCATCGGCGAGGACTGGGAGCGCGGCAAGCCCGAGATCGACGCCGCGCACGACCGCGTCTTCGTCGGCTCGTCCGACCACGGCCTCTACGCGCTCCGCGCCGGTGACGGCAGCACGCTCTGGCGTTTCGAGACGATCAACGTCGTCCAGAGCGAGCCGCTCTACGACCCGGAGATGGACTACGTCTACTTCGGCTCGAACGACGGCGCGCTCTACTGCGTGAACGCCGCGACCGGGAAGCTCGTCTATCGCTTCGACACCGGCGCCGAGGTCTCGAAGAAGCCGGTTCGCGCAGGCGAAAACCTCTTCTTCTCGAACGCCTCGGACTTCCTGTTCTCGATCGACCGGCGCACCGGCAAGCCGCGCTGGCAGGCCCACCGCACGCCCGCGCTCGGCATGGAGATCAGCGGCCATTCCGGCGCGGCCTACGACCCGGCCTCGAACCTCGTCTTCATGTCCTATTCGGACGGCCACGTCATTGCGTACGACGGCCGCGACGGCGCCGAGAAATGGACCCCCGTAGACCTGTCGGCCGAGGCCGAACAGTCGGCCGGGGAGGCCCCGCGCTATCTCGACGCCGACACGACTCCCGTGCTCGACGATCACCCGCAAGGGCGGGTCGTCTACGTGTCGAGCTACGCGGGCGGCGTCTACGCTCTCGATGCCGGCAGCGGCGCGCGCATCTGGTCGAGCGACAAGGCGATCGGCGTCACCGACCTCGTGCTCTGGCGCGAGGCCGCGCACCGTCCGAACCCGAACGGGCCCGACAAGGACGGCCCCATGGTGCCCGAGCGCAAGCTGCTCATCGCGTCGAGCGCGACGTACGGCCTCACGGGGCTCGACCCGTACACCGGCCGCGTCGTGTGGCGGAACAAGGTCCCGGAGGGCGGCATCACCGCGCCCGTGCCGGTCGCCGGGGCGCTCCTCGTCGGCACGAGCCGCTACGGCCTGTTCCTGATGTCGCCGCGCAACGGGCGCGTGATCGACGGGATGGACCTCAACACCGGGTTTGCCCAGACGCCCGCGGCCTTCGGTGGCCGGGCGTACGCGATGACCAACGCGGGTACGTTCCTCGGCATCGCCGTCACGCCGCCGCTGCCCGTGAAGTCCGCCGCCCGCTGACGGCCTGGACGACGACCGCCGGGCGCGCGCGCACCGCCGGGCCGTGACGCTGCGCGAGGACTTTCGGGACCAAGGCGGATCCCGAAAGGACTGCGCACGCCTGTGTGTGGCGCGCATCGACGCCGTTCCAAGAGTGGGACGGGGACCCTCACAAACCCCTGAAAAGCCCTCCTTTCCCGGCAGTGCAAATTTCGCATAAGATGCATTATGTCAACTCGCGGTGCGGGGCGGAACTTCCAGGCCGGCGCGACTGTCGGGTGTCGAGCGAGCTCGCCGCCGATCCGGCGATCGTCGCGGTGCACGCCATGGCGCCGTTCGGAGCCACGCTGAAGCCGGCCGCGGGCGTCGCCGTCAGGCTCCCGGCCGACGCCGGCGTCGCCGACGGCACCGCGGTCATCCACACCGACGACGTCACTGCGATCAAGGCCGGCATCGACGGCGCGCTCACGCCTCCGTGAGCCGCCCGCCCGAGCTCAGCCACCGGCGTCGGTTGACGAAACGCCGGCTCGGGGCGACCGTGGCGCCATGCTCGAGGGGCTCGCGCCGAGACAGGGCCACGGACACGGCCGCGGGACCGTCGTGGCGCGCCAGGAGGGCGCTCGCACGGTGCTCACGCGCGTCCACGCGACGAGCCCGCTGCGCTTCGTCCGGCCCACGTTCCCCGGGTCGCGCGCCGCGAGCGTGTGCCTCGTCACGTTCGGCGGCGGCCTCGTCGACGGCGACACCAACGAGGTCGACCTCCGTGTCGAGGCCGGCGCCACGCTCGTCGTCTTCACGCAGGCCACGACCAAGGCTTTCCGCGGCTCCTCGACCCAGCACATTCGCGCGGAGGTCCACGGCACGCTCGTGTTCCTCCCCGATCCGGTCGCCTGCTTCGCGCGGTCTCGATTTCGACAGCGAGTTGACATAACGCTCCACGGCGAGGGCTCGGCGGTCACGCTTGACGGCTTCACCTCGGGCCGCGCCGCGTTCGGCGAACGCTGGGCGTTCGACGCCGTCGAGCTCACGACCACGGTGCGCGACGGCAACCGGCGAGTGCTCGTTCGCGACGCGCTCCGCCTCGATCGCGCCGACGGCCCCATCGAGGCGCGCGTCGATCGCTTCGAGGCCTTCGCGACCGTGCTCGCCGTCGGGCCGCGCGTCGCGTCGGTCGCGGGCGGGCTCCTCGACGCGAGCGTCGTCACGCACGAGATCGTCGCCGCTCCGAGTCCCCTGCCCGCCAGCCCCCGACAACCGAGCCCTGGCGCCATCGTCCGCATCGCCGGAACGAGCCCCGAGAACGCGCTCGGCGAGGCCCGTCGTCGCCTCCGAAACCTCCACGACATCGATGTCGTGGATCCATTCGCTTCGCGTCACTGACGAACGGAGCCTCATGCACCTCTCCCCCCGCGACATCGACAAGCTCCTCCTCCACGGCGCCGGTTTTCTCGCACAGAAGCGCCTCGCGCGTGGTCTGCGCCTCGGCTACCCCGAGACCATCGCGCTCCTCGCCACTCAGCTCCTCGAGCTCATTCGCGACGGCCGCCACCCGGTCGCCGAGCTCATGGACGTCGGACGCCGCATCCTCGGCCGTCGTCAGGTCCTCCCCGGGGTCGCCGACCTCGTTCAGGAGGTGCAGGTCGAGGGCACGTTCGAGGACGGCACGAAGCTCGTGACCGTCCACGACCCGATCGCGCTCGAGGACGGTGACCTCGCGCTCGCGCTCTACGGCAGCTTCCTCCCGGTCCCGGACCGCTCCGCCTTCGCTCCGACGCCGTTCGACGGCGCGCCTGCGCCCGGCCACATCGAGGTCGCACAGGGCTCGATCGACCTCTACGCGGGCCGCGACCGCATCACGCTCCCGATCACGAGCCGCGGCGACCGTCCCATCCAGGTGGGCAGCCACTATCCGTTCGCGGCCACGAACGCCGCGCTGGACTTCGATCGCGCGGCGGCCGCGGGCCGGCACCTCGACATCCCCGCGGGCACCGCGGTGCGCTTCGAGCCGGGCGAGACCCGCAACGTGTCGCTCGTCGCGAACGCGCAGAGCCGAGGCGCTCCCACGCTGTCGGCCGGCGCGCTCGCGCGCAACTTCGACCGCGCCTCGGGCCTCTTGCCCGACTACGACGACGAGCAGACCCGATGAGCCGCCTCGACAGGCGTGCGTACGTCGCGATGTACGGCCCGACGACGGGCGACCGCGTCTCGCTCGGCGACACGGGCCTCGTCATCCAGGTCGAGCGCGATCTCACGTCGTACGGCGACGAGTGCAAGTTCGGCGGCGGCAAGGTCCTGCGCGACCAGATGGGTCAGATGGCAGGCGCGAGCGACGACGCCTCGCTCGACGTCGTCATCACCAACGCGCTCATCGTCGACTGGACGGGCATCTACAAGGCCGACGTCGGGATCAAGGGCGGCCGCATCGTCGCGATCGGCAAGGCCGGCAACCCGCAGATCATGTCCGGGGTCGACCCGGCGATGGTCGTCGGCGTCACCACCGAGGCGATCGCCGGCGAAGGCCTGGTCCTCACCGCGGGCGGCATCGACTCGCACATCCATTTCATCTGCCCACAGCAGGCCGACGAGGCCATCGCGAGCGGCATCACCACGTTCATCGGCGGCGGCACCGGCCCGGCCACCGGCACCAAGGCGACCACGTGCACGCCGGGCGCGCGTCACATCGAGCTCATGCTGCTCGCGACCGACACGCTGCCCGTCAACATCGGCCTCACCGGCAAGGGCAACTCGTCGATGTCGGACGGCCTGGTCGACCAGATCCGCGCCGGCGCCGTCGGCCTGAAGCTCCACGAGGACTGGGGCACGACGCCGACCGCGATCGACTGCTGCTTGAACATCGCCGAGGATGAGGACGTCCAGGTCACGATCCACACCGACACGCTGAACGAGTCCGGCTACGTCGACGACTCGATCGCCGCCTTCAAGGGCCGCACGATCCACACGTACCACTCCGAGGGCGCCGGCGGCGGCCACGCCCCGGACATCATGCGGGTCGTCGGCGAGGCGAACGTCCTGCCGAGCTCCACGAACCCGACGCGGCCCTTCACCGTGAACACGCTCGACGAGCACCTCGACATGCTCATGGTCTGCCACCACCTCGACCGGAGCATCCCGGAGGACGTCGCGTTCGCCGAGAGCCGCATCCGCGGCGAGACCATCGCTGCCGAGGACGTCCTCCACGACCTCGGCGCCATCAGCATGATCTCGTCCGACAGCCAGGCCATGGGCCGCGTCGGCGAGGTGGTGTGCCGGACCTGGCAGACCGCCGCCAAGATGAAGGACGAGCGCGGCCGGCTCCTCGAGGAGAGCGGCAACAATGACAACCTCCGCGTTCGCCGCTACCTCGCGAAATACACGATCAACCCGGCGATCGCGCACGGGATGGCCCATGAAATAGGCTCCGTCGAGGTTGGTCGGTGGGCCGACCTCGTCCTCTGGCGCCCCGCCTTCTTCGGCATCCGGCCCGAGCTCGTGATGAAAGGCGGCTTCATCGCCTGGGCGCAGATGGGCGACCCGAACGCCTCGATCCCGACGCCGCAGCCCTCGTACATGCGACCGATGTTCGGCGCCCTCGGGCGGGCGAATGGCGCATCGAGCATCGCGTTCGTCTCCCAGCGTGCTGTCGCCGAGGGTCACATCGCCGCGCTCGGCCTGGCGAAGCGCATCAACCACGTGCGTGGCTGCCGCGGCATCGGCAAGGCCGACATGAAGCTGAACGACGCGCTGCCGCTCATGAAGATCGACGCCGAGTCGTACGAGGTCTTCGCCGACGGACAGCTCCTGCGGTCCACACCGGCCACGCGCGTCGCGCTCTCGCGCCTCTACTCGATGTTCTGACGGCATGAGCTCGTGGCTTCTCCTCCAGCTCGTCGACGGGGCGTTCCCGTCGGGCGGCTTCGCGCACTCCGCGGCGCTGGAGCCGTCACTGCATCTCCGCGGGATCGGAGACCTCGAGCCGTTCGTCGACGAGGTGCTGTGGCAGTCGGCCCGGAGCGCTCTGCCGTTCGTTCGTCGCGCGTGCGAGGCCCCCACCGAGCTCCCCGAGCTCGACGCGCTCTTCGATGCGACGTCGACGAGCCACGTCGCCAACCGCGCGAGCCGCGCGCAGGGTCGCGCGCTGGCCGGCGCCGCGCGCAGGGTCTTCGAGCGCGACGACATCCTGCGGATCGCCGACCACGTGACGAACGGGCCGGCACACCACGCCCCCGTGTTCGGGGCCATCTTCGGCACGCTCGGCATCGCGGCGACCGAGACGCAGACCGCGTGGCTGCACGGCGTCATGCGCGGCGTCCTCTCGGCCGCCGTTCGGCTGGGCGTCGTCGGACCGCTCGAGGCCCAGCAGGTGCAAGCGACACGCACGATCGTCCTCGACCGCATGCTTGCATCCTGCACACATCTCTCCGTCGACGAGGCCACGTCGACGGCGCCGCTGCTCGAACTCTTCGGAGCCCTCCACGACCGCCTCGACAGGCGCCTCTTCCAGTCATGACGAGAACGCGAGGAACGATGTCCCACGAGCACGGTCACAGCCACGACGACGGCCACACCCACGAGCACGGCCACACCCACGAGAAGCTGCACGGCCCCGGGCTGTTCCGCACCCGCGCCCCGCGGAGGGCGCGCGACTTCAAGGCCCGTGCGTTCACGGTCGGGATCGGCGGACCGGTCGGGAGTGGAAAGACCGCGCTCGTCCTCTCGATCTGCAGGAAGCTGCGCGACTCGATGCGTCTCGGGGTCGTGACGAACGACATCTTCACCCGCGAGGACGCCGAGTTCCTCCAGCGCAACGAGGCCCTCCCCGCGGCGCAGATCCGCGCCGTGGAGACCGGCGGCTGCCCGCACGCGGCGATCCGCGAGGACATCACCCCGAACCTCGACGCGCTCGAGCAGCTGATGCGCGACGTTTCGCCTCAGCTCCTGCTGGTCGAGAGCGGCGGGGACAACCTGGCCGCCCAGTACAGCCGCGAGCTCGTGGACTTCACGATCTACGTCGTGGACGTCGCCGGCGGCGACAAGGTCCCCCGCAAAGGCGGCCCGGGGGTCACGCAGAGTGACCTCCTCGTGATCAACAAGATCGACCTGGCCGAGCACGTCGGCGCGAGCCTCGACGTGATGGCCCGGGACGCCGGGCGCATGCGCCAGGGCGGTCCCGTCGTCTTCACTCGGTGCAACGTCGGAGACGGCGTCGACCAGGTCATCGAGAGCGTCCTCGCAGCCCGTGCCGAGGCCCTCCAGGGGGCCATGCCGGCCGTCGATCCCTGCGAACGCTGTACTTGACGGCGCAGCCCCCCCGAGGCAATTCGCGGGCATGACCTCGCGCCGTAGCTCCTCTCGCTTCGCTCTTTCGGTCGCCGCAGCCCTCCTCCTCGCATGCGGTGCGGGCTTCGGCATCAGCGCCTGCTCGTCGTCGTCGACGGACGCGGGCACGCCGGTGGCCGAAGCGGGCGTGGACGCGACGACCGACGCACGCATCAAGGTCGACGCAACGACGCCCGACGAGGACGCAGCGGTCCCCGAGACGAGCGAGCAGTGCCTCGCACGTTGCGGCAAAGAGCATCCGGCCTCCGTCGCGAAGTACGACGCGGTCGACACGTGCTGGGCGGCGAGCTGCAACGCCTCCTGCGTGGTCCAGAACGGCATGTTCGACGCGGGCGACGTCGACGGCGGCTTCGACGCCGGCGGGGTCAACGACGGCGGCACGAACCTCTGCGGAACCGAGGTATCGAGCGGCGTCGACAAGGCGTGCGACGACTGCACGACGGCGTTCTGCTGCCCCTCGTGGAAGGGCTGCTACGACGACGCCGACTGCCTCGACTACAACGGCTGCGTCAACGACTGCCCTTAGTCTAGTGGGGCTTCGCCCCTCGCTTCGCGAGCCTCTTCCATGTGGGGGGCTCCGCCCCTCGCTTCGCGAGCCTCCCCGCGACGTGGACTTTCCGGCGTGATTCGCCTTCGCCTTCGCCTTCGGCGAACGGCGCCGCAGACGTCGCCGATTTCACGCCTAGGTAGCGCGGGGCTGTGAGCTTCCACTTGTGAGGTCTGGAGCTTGCTCGCGCGAGCTCATCACGAGAAACGGCGTGCCTGGCACGCCGGTCGGCGCGCAGCGCCGATTCTCGCCTGGGGAGGCTCGTCGCGAAGCGACGAGGGGACCGGAGGTCCCCACGGGGAAGACCGGAGGTCCCCACGGGGAAGACCGGAGGTCCCCAACTAGCGAGCGAGCCCCCAGAGCTCGTCCTTCTGCGCGCGCGTGAGGAGCATCTTCATTGCTTCGAGCAGCGGCCTGTCCTCGTGGAGGACGTAGTAGACCTGCTCGGTGATCGGGACGTCGACGCCGAGCTTCTGGGCGAGGCGCCAGGCGGCGCGCGCGGTGAGGTAGCCCTCGGCGACCGTGCGCTGACCCGCGAGGTACTTCCCTGCCTCGATGCCCTCGGCCACCTTCATCCCGAGCGAACGATTGCGCGACAGTGCACCGGTCGACGTGAGAATGAGATCGCCGACGCCGCTGAGCCCCATGAACGTGAGCGGGTCGCCACCGAGCGCGACGCCGAGGCGCGCCATCTCCGAGAGGCCGCGCGTGATGAGCGCGGCACGCGCGTTGGTCCCCATGCCCAGGCCATCGCAGGCGCCGGCCGCGATGGCGAGGACGTTCTTCATCGCGCCGCCGACCTCGACGCCGATCGGGTCCCGGCTCGTGTAGACGCGGAACATGGGCGTGTGGAGCGCGTCCGCCACGTCCGCCGCGGCCTCGGCGCTCTTCGACGCCACGACGACGTCCGTGGGCAGGCCCGACGCCACCTCGCGCGCGAAGCTCGGGCCGGAGAGCGCGCAGATCGCCGCGGCGTCGTGCTCGGGCATCGCCTCGGCGGTCACGTCGGTCATGAGGCCGAGCGTGCGCTCGTCGATGCCCTTCGACGCGACGACGATGCGCGCCTTCTTCGGGATGTACTCGGCGACGATTCCCGCCACGTTCCGCAAGAACGCCGACGGAGGCACGAGGATCACGATGTCCGCCCCGCCGAGGACCTCCGCGGGGACGCTCGATGCGCGAAGCGACCTCGGGAGCGCGACGCCCTCGAGAAACAGACGGTTCTCCGCGCGCTCGTTGATGTCACGGACGACCTCGGGCTCGCGAGCCCAGATGGTCACCTCGTGGTCGATGCGCGCGGCATGCGCGGCAAGGGCGGTTCCCCAGGCGCCAGCTCCGACGACGGCGATCTTCTTCGGCACGCCCGGAGCATACCGCGACCGAGGACCTACGGCTGCGCCACGGGCTCGGACTCGGAGATGAGCGGGACCTCGGGTGCCGCAGTTGGCTGCGTGGCAATCGCGTCGACGACGAGCTTCGACGGCGCCTCGCTCGCGATGCACCAGAGCTGGTGGGCGGCGCGCGTAGCCCCGACGTACAGCGCGTGCCGGGCCTGCGGGGTCTCGCCATAGCTCGACGCCGTGGTCTCGAGCAAGATGACCTCGTCGAACTCGAGGCCCTTGGTCTGGCGGACGTCGGTGACGTCGAAGCCGCGCTCCCAGGTGAAGTCCTGCTTCCGGACGCGGCGCACGTTCGGCACCTCGGCGCGGATGAGGCCCTCGTAGTAGACCTCGGCCTGCTGCGGGAAGCGCGAGAGGAGCGCGACGTTGGCCTCGGGCTCCGTGACGGCGAGCTCGCGGAGCGCGTCCGCGAGGAACGCGACCGCCTCGCCCGCCGAAGCGAACGAGAAGAGCTCGACCGGCGGACCATGACGGGTCGCGATGGGCTCGGACTCGTGCGCGAACGGCCCGAGGACGCCGCGCGCGAAGCTCGTGATCTCGGCCGTGGAGCGGTAGCTCACCTTGAGCGGCTCGATCATGCCGGCGCCGCCAGCGACGCCGACCTCCTTGAGCGTAGAGTCCCAGTCGAACTCGAGGTGGGTCTCGTCGTCCTCGCGCATGCGCTGGGCCATGTCGCCAGCAAGCGTGACAGAGAGCTGCGTCGGGTCGGCGCGGCCGTCCTCCTTCAGCCCTGCGGCGACATCGAGAAGGACCTTCAGCTCGATCGGGCTGCAGTCCTGCACCTCGTCGACGAAGAGGTGCGAGACGTTGAGCACGGCGCCCTCGTTGTCGAGGAGCGGCCCGCGCATGACCTGCCAGAGCCGCAGGATGAGCGCGTGGTCCTCGCTGTCCAGGGACGGAGACTCGCCGTCGCGGTCGTGCTCGGAGCGAACGCGCGCCTGGCGAACGCACCACTCGTGAACCTGATCGAGCTGCCCCTTACCGAAGTGGTCACCGAAGAACGTATCGAGGAGCGTGCGGCTGGTCGTCAGTTCGTCCCACGCGCCGAGCACGCTGCGCGCCTCGGAGCGGAGCTCCTGACCGAGCGACTCGACGGCCGCGCGCGTGACCTCCGGTAGCCCCGCGGCGCTCTCGGTGCCCTGGATGTCGCGCTTGCCGGCGATCCACTGCGCGAGCTGGGTGACACGCCGATCGGGCACGCCGTGCGTCGCCTTCCAGGCCGCGAGGACGCGCTCGCTCTCGGGCCAGCGGCCGCGCGCCATGGAGGCCTCGACCTTGGTGTCGAGCCGCTGCGCCACGTTCTTCCCGATCGCCTCGATGGCGTGGAGCATCCCGGCGTGGTTCTTCACGCGCGAGGCGAGCGGAGGCGTCTCCTCGGTGATCGCGCTCGGAAGACGCGGGAAGAGATCGTGGACGACGCGCACCGACCAGCGCGCGAACGTCATCACAGGCACGCCCTCGACGCCGAGGTTGGGCAGAACGCGGCTCGTGTAGTGGATGAGCGCCTCGTTCGGGACGATGACGAGCATCTTCGCGGCGCGGTAGCGCGTCGGGCTCGACGCATGCAGATAGGCCACGCGGTGGAGACCCACGGTGGTCTTGCCGCTGCCGGCGCTTCCCTGGATCGCGACGAGGCCGACGCCCGGCTTCGTGATGAGGTCGTACTGCTCCTTGTCGAGCATCGCGGCGATCGAAGGCAGCAAGCGGTCGGCGCTCGTCGCCTTGCCGCGCTGGTCCGAGGGAAGCCCAGCGGGCGCGACACCCTCCCCCTTGTTCGGAAGGCGAAGCCGCGCGGTCATGGCCTCGGCGCGACGCCAGCGCCCGTCGGTGTCGACGACGAAGGTGCCCTGCGGTGCCGTGACCTTGCGAAGCTCGCCGTTGACGATCGCAACCGTGCGGCGCGCGAGGACCTCGCCTTCGATCGGGCGGTCGCCGAGCGTCTCCTCGTAGGCGTCACCCTCGCGGTAGCGATAGAAGATGCGGCTCACCGGCGCGTTGCGCCAGTCGACGATGCGGATGCCGGCGCCGGCGTCGAGGTACTGCTTCGACCCGACGAGCACGTCGCGGCGACGCATCTTCTCGCCCTGGCTGCCCGGAAGGGTCACCATCTCCTCGAGGCGGAGGTGCGCGAAGTACGGGCTCTTGCGGTCGATCGAGCCGACGGTGCTCTTGCCGCGGTGGGCGCGGACGGCGCCGAGCGTGTGCATCTGCTCGAGGAGCGCGGGCAGGTCCTCCGGCTTGGCGGCCGCGGCGAGTTCGCGGAGCTCGAGCAGGCGCGCGTCGTCCGCGGCGAGCTGCTGGTTCATCGTGGGGCCGGCGGGCGGCGACGACGGCGAATGGCCGGCCGCGGCCGGGTCGGGCCCGAGCGCGCGATAGACGATCTCGAGAAGCTTGAGCTCCTCGCGCACGACGCGCGAGCCCTCTTCGTCGCTCTCCAGGCCGGGAACGGCGATCTCGTGCGGACTGGGATTGAGCGCTTCTGTTGCCTCTGACACGGGGGGCGGAGGCATAGCATCCATTGCCCTTGTTGGGGACCTCCGGTCCCCCTCATCGCTGCGCGATGAGCCTCCCCCAGGAAGAATCGGCGCTGCGCGCCGACCGGCGTGCGCTTTCATGTTGGGGACCTCCGGTCCCCTCATCGCTGCGCGATGAGCCTCCCCCAGGAAGAATCGGCGCTGCGCGCCGACCGGCGTGCGCAACGCTCGCCGTTTCTCGTGATGAGCTAGCCAGCGAGCGATCTCGTTTCTCGTGATGAGCTAGCCAGCGCGCGATCTCGAGACCTCACCCGTGAAAGCTCACAGCCCCGCGCACCTCAGGCGTGCAATCGGCGCCGTCTGCGGCGCCGTTCGCGGAAGGCGAATCACGCCGGGCCAGTGGCGCGACGGGGAGGCTCGCGAAGCGAGGGGCGGAGCCCAACTAGAGAATTAGCTGCTCACCGATCGTCAGGACCTGCAGATTCACGCCCTTCAGCTTGGCGCACTGCTTCTCTACCGCGGACTGGAAGGCCGGTTTGATATGGTAGAGCAAGGTCGGCAGGTCCTGGGGCCGCTTGTACTTCTTGAGGTCTGGCAGGAGCGTCTGAGGCGAGTGATGCCCGCTGAGCGTCGCGACGCGCTGCTCCTCGTTCGGGAAGCTCACTTCCATGAGGAGGGCCCGGAGGTCCTTCTCCTTGTTGAGCATCTCCCATAGGCGATCGGTCGGACCGGTGTCGCCGCTGTACGCCATCGACGCGCCGTCCTTGTCGACGATGAACGCGGACGTGTCGATCGTGTGGCTCACCGTGATCGCACGCACGCCGAAACCGGCGACCTCGATGCGGACCTCGGGCTTCAGGATCTTGTACTGGATGGTCGGCTCTTTCTTCGACGGGATGAGCGTGAAGTCCGGCCAGACCAGCCCGTTGAAGAAGTGGCGCTTGAGCACGTCGATGGTCGCCGCTGTGGCGACGACGAGCAGCGGCTTGCAGCCGTACTGAGCGCGGTTGTCGGCGATGGTCGCGAGGTCGCGGATGTGGTCGAGGTGCGCGTGGCTGACGAGCACGGCCTCGAGCTGGTACTGCAGCTTCAGGTCGAGCCCGCTCGTCAGCGAGCCGGCGTCGATCGCAAGACGGTCGTCGAGGATGAACGCGCTGGTTCGGTGTTTCGGTGTCTCACCACCGTGGCAGCCGACTACTCGCAGCTGCACGGGGGTCTGCGACTTCTTCTGGGTGAGAGGGCCGCGCGGCGGTTCATCGGCAGAGACGAGCTTATCGCCTCGCTTTCCGCAGAGTCAAAATTCGCTGTAAACTCCCGCCCCATGCGCATGCGAATCAGCACTTCCAGCCTTGCAACCCGCCTCTGCATCTCTGCCGTCGTCGCCGCCGTGGCCGTCGGCTGTGGGGGCTCCGGCGCCCCGGACGCGAAGAACCCGGCCTCCGCGAAGAGCGCCGGCGGTGGCGACGGCAAGGGCGTGAAGCAGGGCGACAAGGCCCCGAATTTCACCATCGACTCGATGAACGGCGCCGGCAAGATGACCGTCGCGCCTGGCAAGGTCACCATCGTCGACTTCTGGGCGACGTGGTGCGAGCCCTGTAAAAAGTCCTTCCCGAAGCTCCAGGAGCTCTACGTGAAGTACAAGGCGAGCGGCCTGGAGATCGTGGCTATCTCGGTCGACGACGAGAAGAACGGCATCGTCGATTTCGCGAAGACCCACGGCGGCGCGAAGTTTCCGGTCGGCTGGGACGACGGCAAGAAGATCGCCGACAAGTGGAAGCCGGAGAACATGCCTTCGTCGTACATCGTCGGAAAGGACGGCGTCGTGAAGCACGTCCACCGCGGCTACCACGACGGCGAAGAGCTGGAAGTCGAGAAGGAGCTGAAGAGCCTTCTCTAGTGGGCCTGGGCTTCTGCCCCGTGGGCCTGGGCGGCCCCTCCTCGCTTAGCGACGAGCCTCCCCGCCCCTGTGCTCGCTCGGCTGTGCTTCGCCTTCGGCGAACGGCGCTGCGCGCCGATTTGCACGCCTAGGGTCGCGCGGGCCTGGAAGCCTTCCTCGCTGACAGCAATTCGCCGTCGTGATCGGGGACCGGTTCGGGTTCGACGCTGCGGGTTGGGGGGATCTCGTCTCCACGTGCCCGTGCCCGATCTCTCTTCACAAACGACGAAGCCCCGATCCTTTGAGGCACCGGGGCTTTGTCGTGGCTGGGCTCCTGTGAGGAGCGCAGGCGCTGGGGTCAGTCCATGTCGAAGTCGCCCATGCCGCCCATGCCGCCCATGCCGCCCATGCCGCCCATGCCGCCACCGCCACCGCCGCCACCGCCAGCCGACTTCTTGGCCGGCTTGTCAGCGATGATCGCCTCGGTCGTGAGCATCATGCCCGCGACGCTCGCGGCGAACTCGAGAGCCGAGCGGACGACCTTCGCGGGGTCGATGACGCCGGCCTTCACGAGGTCCTCGAACGTGTCCGTCGCGGCGTTGAAGCCGAACGAGCCCGTGCCGTTGCGGACCTTCTCGACGACGACGGAGCCTTCGGCGCCGGCGTTCTTCGCGATCTGGCGAAGGGGCTCCTCGATCGCGCGGCGAACGAGGTTCACGCCGAACTGCTGCTCGCCCTCGACCTTGAGGGTCTCGAGCACCTTGCTCGCGCGGAGGAGAGCGACGCCGCCGCCGGGGACGATGCCTTCCTCGACCGCAGCGCGCGTGGCGTGGAGCGCGTCTTCGACGCGAGCCTTCTTCTCCTTCATCTCGGTCTCGGTGTACGCACCGACCTTGATGACGGCGACGCCGCCGGCGAGCTTCGCAAGGCGCTCCTGGAGCTTCTCCTTGTCGTAGTCCGACGTGGTGTTCTCGACCTGCTTGCGGATGGTCTCCGTGCGGGCCTTGATCTCCTTGGGGTCGCCGGCGCCGTCGACGATGACGGTGTTGTCCTTGTCGACCGACACGCGCTTCGCGGTGCCGAGGTCCTTGACCGTGATGGACTCGAGCTTGATGCCGAGGTCCTCGGAGACGACCGAGCCGCCTGTGAGGATCGCGATGTCCTTGAGCATCTCCTTGCGGCGATCGCCGAAGCCCGGCGCCTTGATGGCGCAGACCTTGAGCGCACCGCGGAGCTTGTTGACGACGAGCGTGGCGAGCGCCTCGCCCTCGACGTCCTCGGCGATCATGACGAGGGGACGGCCCTCCTTCGCGATCTGCTCGAGCAGCGGGATGATGTCGGCCATCATCGAGATCTTCTTCTCGCTGATGAGGATGTACGGGTTGTCGATCTCGGCCGTCATCTTCTCCGTGTTGGTCACGAAGTAGGGAGACAGGTAGCCGCGGTCGAACTGCATGCCCTCGACCACCTCGAGCTCGGACTCCATGCCCTTCGCTTCTTCGACGGTGATGACGCCTTCCTTGCCGACCTTCTCCATCGCGCTGGCGAGCATGTCGCCGATGGTCTTGTCGCCGTTGGCGCTGATCGTGCCGACCTGAGCGATGTGCTCCTTGTCCTTCGTGGGCGTCGCGAGCTTCTTGATCTCGGCGACCATCGCGGTGACCGCGAAGTCGATGCCACGCTTGATCTCCATCGGGTTGTGACCCGCTTCGACGAGCATGAGGCCGTGCGTGTAAATCGCCTGCGCGAGGACCGTCGCGGTGGTCGTGCCGTCGCCGGCCTTGTCGCTGGTCTTGGAAGCGACCTCGCGAACCATCTGCGCGCCCATGTTCTCGAACTTGTCGTGGAGCTCGATTTCCTTCGCGACCGTGACGCCGTCCTTCGTGACGACCGGCGCGCCGAAGCTCTTCTCGATGACGACGTTACGACCCTTGGGGCCGAGGGTGACCTTGACGGCGTCGGCGAGGGAGTTGACGCCGTGGAGGATGCGGCCGCGGGCGTTGCGGCTGTAGACGATCTGCTTTGCGCTCATAGGTATTCTCTCTCTTCTCTTCTAGATTTCGATCGTCAGGATCACTTGGTGAAGACCGCAAGGACGTCGTCCTCGCGGAGGAGGACGACGTCCTCGCCGTCGACCTTCACTTCGGTGCCCGTGTACTTGCCGAACAGGACCTTGTCCCCGGCCTTCACGTCCATGGGAACGACCTTGCCGTTCTTGAGGATCGTGCCCGAGCCGACGGCGAGGACGACGCCCTCGAGGGGCTTCTCCTTCGCGGTGTCGGGGATGAAGATGCCTCCCTTGGTCTTCTCCTCTTCCACGGTGCGCTTGACGACGAGGCGGTCGGACAGGGGGCGGATCTTCATGATTTTCTCTCTGCTTTCGGGAGGTTTGCCCGGTTCGGGCTGGGCTGTTAGCACTCGACCGGTGTGAGTGCCAGAAGTTGGGCCGCAACCTAGGCCTTCAGCTCGTGGCGTCAAGCCCCGCTGGAGCAGTTCCTGGGCGACGCTGCCACCAGACCTCCACGGCGAGGCTTATTGCCCTCGCTGAGCTGGCGGAAAGCCCCTCTTCTCGCCACGGCTTGTCCGGAGGGCCCGCCGGATTGCCGGGCACGACCTCTGCACCTCGACCGCGCAGGATGGCCACGCGAGTACGTGAAGGTGGGATGAACGATGGCGGATGGGGCGTACGTCTCGTCCCCGGGCTCGACCTGCGCGCCGGTCAGACGCTGGCGGGGAAGTACCGCGTCGAGGAGTTGGTCGGTGGCGGTGCTTCCGGCATCGTGCTCGCGGCCCGCAACATCCACCTCCGCGAGCGGGTCGCGCTCAAGATCTTCGCGTCGTACACGGATGGGCAGGAGGACCTCCTGCGTCGACGCGTCGAGAAGGCTCACCTCGCCGCGAGGCTCAAAGGCGAGCACGTCGCGCGCATCGTCGACATCGGCGTGACGCTCGACGCCATGCCCTACGTGGCGACGGAGTGGCTCGAAGGGACGACGCTCGAGGCCGAGCTCGTCGACCGCGAGCGACTGCCGGTGCAGGAGGCCGTGCGCTGGGTGCTCGAGGCGTGCGAGGCGCTCGCCGAGGCGCACGCGAACGGCCTCGTCCACGGTGACCTCAAGCCGCAAAACATCCTGCTCGCACAGCCGAAGAAGGCGAAGCGCGTGCGGGCGCGTGGAGACGCCGCGCTCCCTCCTCCGGAGGTGGACACGCGCGTGCTCAAGATCCTCGACTTCGGCACGACGAGCCCGCTCGACGCCATCGGCGACCAGAGCGCGTCGGCGTTCTTCGGCTCGCCGGCCTTCCTCGCACCCGAGCAGATCCTGCGTTCGGACGCGGTCGATGCACGCGCCGACGTGTGGGCGCTCGGCGCGCTCCTCTATACGGCCATCTCCGGAACGCTGCCGTTCGAGGCAGACACGGTGAGCGGCGTGCTCGTCGCGGTCGTGCGCGATGCTCCCGCGCTGCTCACCGATGCGCCGTACGAGCTCGCGCGGCTCGTCCACCACTGCCTCGACAAGAACCCGGCGGGACGGCCGCAGACCGTGGCCGAGCTAGCGCTCCAGCTCGCGCCCTTCGCCGGCGAGTGCGGACCGCGGCTCGCGGAGCGCGTGAGTGCCGCGCTCGACGCGCCGCACGACGAGAGCTCAGGAGGCGAATCGCCCCCGCTCGACGCCGCGTCGGGCTCGATGCCGCCGGTCTCCATGCCGTCCGCCCCGCCCACCTCGGACATCGCGAAGCCCACGGCGGACACGACGCAACCCTCGCGGCGTGTGCTCACGAGGCGGCAGTCGCGGAGCCGTGCGACGGTGCTCACGCTGACCGGCGCGGCAGCGATCGCGATCGCGAGCTGGGCCATGATGCACCCGTGGGCGCTCTCGTCGTCGCTCGCGGGAGCCAGGGAGCGCGGACGCGTGGAGTCCTCGCTCGCGGCGCCCCCCCCGCCCGCGGCGGCAGAGACGCAGCCCGCTACGTTCGAGGAGCCTCCGGGCGCGCCGCCGTCGCTGCTCGTGGTTCCCGACCCTGCGGCCTCGTTTGCGCCGACCCCCGCGATGACGGCGACGCCGCTCGCCGTCACGGCGACGCCGCTCGCCGCCGCACCGCCCCTCCCCGCGGCTGCGCCTCCGCGGTTCGTGCTCCCGGCGCCGACGGTCTACCGCTTGCCGCCTGGGCTCCCGAGAACGCGCGATGGCCTCGGCGCGCCCGCCCCCGCACAGCCGCCCGCGGCACGCGCCGATCGCAAGTAGCTAGAAAGTCGCCGGGCGAGAACTTCAAGTGCTTGACAGTGTTGGCGGTGCGGCTAAGGTGCGCCGCCGAAGCGCCACTTGTGGGTGCCTCGACTCGCTTTCTCGACCCCGCTTGCCAGCTTCCCCTGATGGGCGATCGTCTAACGGCAGGACGACGGATTCTGGCTCCGTCTATCTAGGTTCGAATCCTAGTCGCCCAGCCAGTCTTCACTTAACCACTCTTCACTCAGGAAACCGGAACCAGGGCCCCATCGTCTAGCGGTTAGGACACCGGCCTCTCACGTCGGGAACATGGGTTCAATTCCCATTGGGGTCACCACGCCGCAAGGCGAGCGACCGTGAGAATTCAGGCTCGATCCGAAAGGATCGGGCCTGCTTGCTTTTGTCCGTCTGCGAAGACCCGCAGGTCCTCCACGCACCCCGCCGGATGACCGTCCGACGGGGAGCTTCCCGTGCGCGCCCTACTTCTACTTCTTGTTGTTGTTCTTGTTCTTGTTCTTGTTCTTGTTCTTGTTCTTGTTCTTGTTCTTGTTCTTCGCGCGAGCGTCGCGCGTGCGCGGCTCGCTCTTCGCCGCGACCTGCGTCTCGAGCACGTCGACGCGCTCGCGCAGGTTGTCGTTGTCGTCAGTCAGCTCCTCGACCTCGCCGCGCAGCGACTCCTGCGCCTTTGCGAGGGACTCGAGCTCGGCGGCGAGCCCCTTGCTCGCGTTGGCCGGGGCTGACTTGGTCGACTTCCTGGGTTTTCGTTTCGGTTTCTTCGACGCCATGTGCGAGCGAGCCTAGCGCCTCGCGGCGTCGATGGCGTCGCCCTCGTGCAAAGCCGTGCGGCCCGGTCGTCAGGGATGCGAGTGCCCGCTCTGGACGAATTCGAACGACCAGTTCGCCGGACACTCCAAGAGCGCGACGTTCTACTGCGGCGGCGAGGCACGCGACGCTGCCGCGGACTGAAGGTCAGCCAGGGGGACTTGCGCTAGCCTTCTGGAGGATGTCGACCGGTCGCTTCGCGTGGGTCGCAATCACCATGGTCGCCGCGTCGTGCTACGCGGGATGCGACGGCAAGGTGTCGGACGACGCGGGCGCGACCCCCGCCGCGGACGCAGGCACGACCGGCAACGTCGCGTTCGACTGGTCCCCGCGCGCCCCCCTCCCCATCCCGCGGACCGAGCACGGCGCCGCCGTGGTCGACGGCAAGATCTACGCAATCGGCGGCTACAGCGGGTCGCTCCTCTCCCGCGTCGACGTCTACGACCCGATCTCGAACGCGTGAACCCGCAAGGCCGACCTCCACACGGCGCGCCGCTCGTTCGCCACCGGCGTCATCGGCGGGAAGATCTACGTGTCCTCGGGCATGAGCTTCACCGACTACAACGCGGTGACCTGGCTGACGTCGACCGAGGTCTACGACCCGGCCACGGACGCATGGACCGACCGTGCGCCCTGCCCGATTGCGACGGACGGCAACAACGTCTGGGGGAATCGCTTCGTGGGCGGCGGCGGCTTGAATGGGCTGCTGTACGTCGTCGCGTTCGACGCCAACTCCGCAACGCGCAACGCGATGTACGTCTACGACCCCACGACCGACACGTGGACGACGAAGGCGGCCGGGGCGTTCGGCAGCGGACAGTTCGGCGCCACGGCGTTCGGCGGTCAGCTCTACGTCTACGTCAGCCCCTACTTCGATCCGCCGCCCGGAAGGCTCTGGAGCTGGGAGCCGAGCTCCGAGACGTGGATCATCCGACCGACGGTGACGCCGTGGCGTGCCGCGTTCGTCGGCGCGGGCAACAAGCTCTACACGCTGGGCGGCCTGGCGGGGGTGTCGGAGGGGGCCGCCCTCACCGACGCCGTCGAGGAGTACGACCCGGCGACCGCGAGCTGGACGCAGCGCGGAACCATCCACATCGCGCGGGAGTACGCGACCGCCGTCGAGACCGGCGGCCACGTCTACCTCTTCGGCGGTGACACGCTGAGCGTGCCTACCGACCTCGTCGAGGTCGGCATCCCTCGCTGAGCGAGCGCTCGGCTCAGCTCACTTCGCGCAGGCGCTGGAGCTCGAGACCGAGACGCCGGCGCCGTTCGCCATGCACGCGTTCGAGTACGTCTGGCCGTCGCAACCACACACCGGCATGAACACCTGCGGGCAGACCTCCGGCTTGTACGCGCACGTGCCGCCCGCGTCCGCCGCTCCGCAGATGTCCTTGGCGAGCCAGCTGCAGAACTGGCCCGCGTTGCAGCCGAGGCCGCTCCACGAGCCGCAGCCCTTGCCCTCGCGGCGCGTGACGCGGAGGTAGAACTCGGAGGCCGTCGCGAACGGTCCGCAGTTCGCCGTCGGGAGACACTTCGGCAGCGCGATGCCGCCGGCAATCATGACGCCCTCGGTCGTTCCGAGCGCCGCGGCCGCGCGGTCGAGCGACTCCTGATCGGCGGGCGTTGCCGTCGACGCGAAGCTCACCTTGATGAGGTTGTGACTGTCGGCGCCGTTGAGCCCGTACGCCGTCGTCGAGGGGCACGGCGCCTTGATGCAGCGGATGCCGTTGTCGGCGACGCGATAGAAGCTGCCGTCCGGCGTCGAGCCCGTGGCGCCGACCCAGCCCTCGCTCGCCTTGATCACGCCGAGCGTGAGGCCGTTGAACTTCTGCTTGTACATGCGCGCCTTGACGAGCGCCTTGCCGGTCTCGAAGGAGCCGCGAAACTCGCTCTCTTCGCGCGTCGACAGGCCGATGCCGCCGAACGTCATCGAGGACACGTAGCACTCTGCCTGCTTGCTCCCGTCGGCGCAGACCGTCGTCGCCTGGTTCACGCGCTTCACGAAGAAGCCGCCGCAGATCGGCGAGATGCATTTGCGCGAGTCGTGGCGCGTGACGATGAAGTAGCCCGTGTTCGACGGGCGACCGGTGATCGCGTCCTCGGACTCGGCGACCTCCTCGGTCGCGTCGTCGGCGCCGTTCGCGTCGTCGGCGGTATCGGCCGCACAGCCCGCGAGCCCGGTGGCAGAGACAAGGAGAAGCGAGAAGAAGAGCGAGGCCTGCTCGAGTTTCATGGCGGGCGCTGTACCACCATGTAAGCGCCGTGCAAGGCGCTATTTTACAGTGCAGCCGTTGCGTTTTGCATCAGGGCTACCCGCGGCGATGAGAGCGGCTTTCAGGGTAGACTGCGCGCCCGATGCTCGGCAAAGGCTGGCAAATCTACAAAGAGACGCGCAAAAAGCACGATCTCGTCTTCAACGTCTACGTGATGCGCCCGATCGCGGCGCAGGTCGTCGCGCTCGTCGCGCCGACCGGTGTGACCCCGAACCAGGTCACGCTCATCAATCTCTTCATCTTCATCGTCGCGGGCGGGCTGCTCGTCGCGCTGCCGACGACGACCGGCGGCATCATCGCCATCGCGGTCCTCGAGGCGAGCTACTGCCTCGACTGCGTCGACGGCATGCTCGCTCGGCACAAGAAGATCGCGTCGAAGGAGGGTCACCTCTTCGACTTCTTCACCGACGAGCTGAAGGCGCTCCTCCTCGCGGCGGTGCTCGGCGTTCGCCTGTGGCGCGCGGGTGGCCTCGGCCTCGACGGCCAGATGTGGCCGGCGGGCTCGCCGTCGTTCCTGCTCGCGGGGATCGTCGGCGCCGTCGTGCTCGCCTCCGCCGTCTCGCTCACGAACTTCGTGCGCCGGCCCGAGCTATCGGGCAACGCGACGACGGTCGAGGCTCACTACGAGACCCACGTCGAGAAGAAGGCCTCCTCGATCGTGGGTCGGGTCGCGCAGCTCGTCACCACGTTCCTGCGCTTCCTGAATCACTACCCGAGCCACATCTGGCTCTTCGCGCTCGCGGGTCGCCTCGACGTCTTCTTCTGGATCTACGTCTCGATCAACCTGCTCTACCTCGCGCGCGGCTGGCTCGGCATCATCCTGCGCTTCGGTCGCTCGTAGACCCGACATCAGGGGAGTCACGCCGCCGGGCAGAGCGCATCCTGTCCAACCCAGGCGTGTCTGCGGCGCGAATCGCCGTTCGCCGAAGGCGAATCTTCGGCCTTGTTGGGACCTCCGGTCCCCTCGTCGCCTCGCGACGAGCCTCCCCAGGCGAGAATCGGCGCTGCGCGCCGACCGGCGTGCGCGGCGCACGCCGCTCCTCGTGATCAGCCCACCAGCGAGCGATCTCGAAACCTCACGAGTGGAAGGTCACAGCCTCGCTCGACCGAGGCGTGAAATCGGCACCGCTGCGGCGCCGTTCGCCGCAGGCGAATCACGCCGGAAAGTCCACATCCCGGGGAGGCTCGCGAAGCGAGGGGCGGAGCCCTACAGGGGGAACTTGCCGCCCGTACACTTCGGGTCGGCGGCGCCGCTCGAAGCAACCCACTCCTTGTCCTCGCAGCGGTGCCACTTCTGGTCGCTTCGAGATTGGACGCACGCGTTCGCGGGAACGCTGCGGCCGAGGGTGGAGCTCGGGCAGCCTTCGTCGCCCGCGGTCACCACCGACACGGCGCCGATTGCGCGCTTCACCGAAGGCACGTCGGTGAGGGCAGCGAACTTGTAGCCCTCCGCCTTCAGGGTCGGGAGGATCTGCTTCATCATGTCGACGCTCTTGTTGTGGACGTCGTGCATGAGGACGATGCCGTGCTTCTTCGCGCGGATCTCCTGGAGGTAGAGCTCGCCGCAGCGCTGGATGCTGACGCCCTTGCCCCAGCAATCCCAGTCCGCCGCCGAGTGCGCCGTCAGCTCCCCGCCGACGTCCCAGAACACGCTTCCGACGTACTTCTTCATGGTCGTCGCGTTGACGGCGCGGGCCGTCGCGCCGTTCCACGCGCCGAACGGAGCGCGGATGACGAAGGGCTGGTTGGGCTGCGCCCGGGCGATGAATGCGTCCGTGTCCGCGACTTCCTTCGCGACCTTGTCGCCGGAGAGCTTCGTGAGCTGGAGGTGATTCTGCGTGTGGTTCGCGAGGAGGTGGCCGCGACCGACGATGGTGTCGACGGCGCCCTGACGACCCGGAACATTCTTGCCGTTGATGAAGAAGGTGCCAAGCACGCCCTCGGCGGCGAGGAACTCGGCGAGCTCCGCGGTGCGGGGGCCGGGGCCGTCGTCGAACGTCAGGCTGATCGTCTTGTCGGGCATGTCCGTGCCCATGAGCTGGCGCTCGCTGACGATCGCCTCCTCGCTCGTTCCGTCTCCGGCGCCGGCGGCCAACGTGGCGTCGTCTTCGTCGTCGGCGGTCGGGGCCGCGCAGCCGGCGAGCGACGCGCAGGCAGCAACCGAGGAAGCGAGGGCGAGGGCGACGAGGCGACGGGAAAACATTGGAAAACCTCCGGAGGACTCGTTGGGCGGCGTGACCACAAGCATGTGCACACACTGGACCACCCTGACCGCCCCGGTCGTGATCACGGAATCATTGCGTTTTCCAGGTCTCGCCTCCCGAACCTGACACGCTTACCGGATTTTTCGGATCGTGAGCGATCCGGCAGCCCGGGGGCCAGGGGTGATCAGGCCCTTCGCGAACGGGTCGTGATGGCCGCGCGTGCGACCGCCTCGCGAGCCTCCGCCGCGTCGCCCCATCCGAGGAGCGCGAGATCCTTTCCCTCGAGGGCCACGGCGGCCAGGAGGAACTGCTCGACCTCCTCGCGCTCCCGTTCGGGAAGATCCGCGGCCTCCCGCACTTGCACACGGCGGCGATCGCCCTCGGCGACCGTGATCAGGCGATCGTTGCGCACACGATCGCCGCCCTTCCCCTTCTGGGAAGCGCGCACGAGCCCGATGAGCCGGCAACGCAGGACGACGCCCGGGAACGTGGCGACGTCGAGGAGCACCGCGGCGTCGAGCGGATCGCCGTCCTCCGCGCGGGTGCGCGGGACGAACCCGAAGTCGAACGGGTAGACGACGCCGAGCGGCAGCGGACGCGAGAGCGTCATGGCGCCGAGCTCCGGATCGAATTTCAGCTTCGCGGCGCTGCCGCGCGGCGTCTCGATGACGACGTGGAGCGACCCCTGCCCGCTCCAGCTAGCCAGCTCGTCGAGTCGCGGAGTGCCGTTCCCCATGGACGCACGCCGTCGCAAGCGACGTACCGCGCGGGACGGCGCCCGCGGGAGAAGACGATCGCAGGAGGACTACCGAAGCCAGGCGTCGGCGAGCGGGTCGCCGAGGAACTCACCGACCGCACTGACGGGCGGCGGCGGAGCCGACGGTCGACGGCTGCTCGACGGCGGCGCGTCGAACCACGCCTCGGCCAGCTCGGCCTCGGTCGCCGTGTGCGGCTGGGCAAAGCCTGCGTCGTCTTGTGCGTTCAGCGCGAGAGAGGGGGTCGACATACCTGTAGCTCCGTTGCGCTCGCGTTTACTCCATGCCGCGCGACGCGCAAGCGCTCTCTTCCACCCGCGATGGAAAAGAGCACCCGGAAGAAGTGCCGCGGCGCTGGGTCATTGGCCCTGCGACGGCCCTCGGTCCGTCGCCCGGTCGGCGCGTCCTGCGTGGCGCTTCTTCCGGATGCAGCCTCTCGACGAGCAACGCACGGACCACTCGAGGTCGCCACCGGCGACGCGTCAGCTCGCGAGGTTTCGGGCGCCGCCGTCGGGGCGAATCTCCTCAGGCGGGCGCCCCGCCTCGGCCCCTACGCGGCGCTCGCGGCCCGCGCTCTCGTGCGGGCACGGTGGATGAGCGCCGCCGCCACGAGCAGGCCGACACCGATGAGCTGCGAGGTCGAGAGGCCGAGCCCACCGCCGCGCGCATCGCGCCGCAGGATCTCGACGAGGAAACGCGCGACCGCATAGAGCGCGAGCGAGGCCGCGAAGACCTGCCCGTCGTACCGCTTGCGGGGCAGCACCCAGAACAGGCAGAACGCGGCGATCGCGAGCGACGCGGCCGACTCGTAGATCTGTGTAGGGTGCACGGGTTCGCTCCACATGCGAACGCTCTCGATGATGTGCGCCTTCGCCTGCTCCTCGCTCGCCGGGCTCCGGGGCGGAAACGAGAGGCCCCACGGAAGCCTGGTCGGCGCGCCGAAGCAGCACCCCGCGAGCAGACAGCCCATCCGACCGAACGCGAGGCCCATCGGGATCGCGAAGCCGGCCATGTCGGCGGCCTTCCAGAACGGAAAGCGATCCCGACGGAGGAGGAACACCGCGGCGCCCGTCGCGCCGAAGAAGCCGCCGTAATACGTGAGGCCGCCGGCCCAGAACTTCGCCCACGCGAAGCAGTCGGTGTTCTGCGGATGGCAGACGCCCTTCGCGGCGTCCCAGACGCCCTCGTACGCCTTGGAGACGCACTCGGCGCGATCGAGCGGCCAGTCGACCTTCGAGGGATCCGTACAGAGGTGCACGTAGTCCCAGAAGTACCCGTCGGCGAGCACGTGAAGGAGGCGCGAGCCCGCGACCCCCGCGAGCAGCATCGCGAGCCCGAGGTCGACGATGACGTCGGGATTCAGGCCGATACGGCGAGCCCAGAGCACTCCGAGCGCGGTCGCGAAGAGGAACCCCGAGAGGAGGAGGACGAAGTAGGACGGGAAACCTACATCGAACAGGCGGAACAGCTCCGGGCGCATGAGCGTCCTCATACTAGTCGACCCGGCACCTCGTCGTGATGCTGGATCGAGCCTTCGTCCGTGGGAACGCCGCGCCCCCGCACCTGGCCCGCCAAAGCCGATCGATGAACATCACATCACCGTCGGTGGCCACGGGCATGATGCTCGCGGGGAAGTACCGCGTGGAGCGCACCATCGGCGAAGGCGGCATGGGCGTGGTCCTCGCGGCCACGAACGAAGCGCTCCGGCAACGCGTCGCCATCAAGCTGCTCCGTACCGGAGCCCTCGCCAACGCCAAGGCGCTCGGCCGGTTCGAGCGCGAGGCTCGCGCCGCGGCGAGCTTGCGCAGCGAGCACGTGGCGCGCGTCCTCGACGTCGGCAAGCTCGAGGACGGCCGCCCTTACATGGTGATGGAGTACCTCGAGGGTCAGGACCTCGGGGACGTGATCCGTCGCTCTGCTATATCGCTTGGCCATGAGCTACACGCTTGGGGTTCTCGGTGGGAGCGGACTGTACGAGATCGAAGGGCTACGCGACGTCGTCGAGCTCGACGTCGACACGCCGTTCGGCAAGCCGAGCGACGTGCTCGTCAAGGGCACCCTCGAGGACGGCACGACGCTGCTCTTCTTGCCGCGTCACGGGCGCGGTCACAAGGTGCCGCCCCATCAGATCAACTACCGCGCGAACGTGTGCGCCTTGAAGATGAGCGGCGCCACGCACCTCGTCAGCGTGAGCGCGGTCGGGTCGATGAAGGAGGAGATCGAGCCCGGGCATCTCGTCATCCCCGACCAGTTCATCGACCTCACGAAGAAGCGCATCACCACCTTCTTCGAGGACGGCGTCGCCGGCCACGTGCCGTTCGCCGACCCGGTGTGCAGCCTCGTCGCCCAGGCGCTCGGCGACGCCGGCGAGAAGACCGGCACCCGCGTCCATCGCGGCGGAACGTACGTGTGCATGGAAGGCCCGCAGTTCTCCACGCGCGCCGAGAGCCGCCTCTACCGCACGTGGGGAGTGTCGGTGATCGGCATGACCTCCATGCCCGAGGCCAAGCTCGCCCGTGAGGCCGAGCTCCCCTTCGCCACGCTCGCGCTCGCGACCGACTACGACTGCTGGCACGACACGCACGACGACGTGACCGTGGAGGCCGTCGTCGCCACCATGAAGAAGAACGTGAGCGTCGCCAAGAAGGCGATTGCGCTGCTCGCATCGGCTCTCCCCGACCCGACCAAGAGCGTCGCGCACCGCGCCTCGCGCGGCGCGGTCATGACGGCCGCCTCGGCCATCTCCCCGGCCGCCCGCGAACGCCTCGGCTGGCTGCTCCCCAACTGAGCCGACTTGGGCTAGGCTGCGCGCCGCCCATGAACAAGAGCTCCGTTCTCATCGTCGGTTCCCTTGCTTACGACGACCTCGAGATGCCCAGCGGCACCTTCGAAAACGTCGTCGGCGGCGCAGCCACGTATGCCTCCATCGCCGCGTCCCTCTTCTGCCCGGTCCGCCTCGTCGGCGTCATCGGCGAGGACTTCCCGGACGCCGTCATGTCAGATCTCGAGAAGCGCGGGGTCGACACGGCCGGCGTCGAGAAGGCGAAGGGCAAGACGTTCCGGTGGCGCGGCCGGTACTCGAAGGACCTGAACAGCCGCGAGACCCTCGACACGCAGCTCAACGTCTTCGCGGACTTCCGCCCGAAGATCCCCGCCGCGTTCAAGAGCACCCCGTACGTCCTGCTCGGGAACATCCACCCGGCGCTCCAGCTCGAGGTGCTCGCGCAGATCGACAAGCCCAAGCTCGTCGTCGCCGACACGATGAACTTCTGGATCACCGGCGAGGCCAAGCTCCTCGGCGAGGTGATGAAGAAGGTCGACCTCCTCGTCATCAACGACGAGGAGGCGCGCGAGCTCACGGGCATCCACAACCTCGTGAAGGCCGCCGCCGAGATCCGCAAGCGCGGACCCAAGCACCTCATCGTGAAGCGCGGCGAGCACGGCGCGCTCTACTTCGACGACGCGGGCGCCTTCTTCGCCCCCGCCTACCCCCTCGAGGACGTCGTCGACCCGACGGGCGCCGGCGACTCGTTCGCGGGCGGCCTCATGGGCTACCTCACGCGCGTCAACTCGCTCGAGCATCCGTCGATGCGCCGCGCGATCTACTTCGGCTCCGCGCTCGGCTCGTTCTGCGTCGAGGGCATCGGCCCGCGCCGCCTGCTCGACGTCTCGCAGACCGATCTCAAGAAGCGCATGGGTGAGTTCATGTCGCTCGTCGAGACGGGCGGCCCGGTCGGTCTCCCCGAGTGAGCCGAAGGAGCGCCGCCCCGATGCCTACCCATCACCGACAGAGGCGCCTCGCGGTCAAGATCGCGCTCGGCCTCGCCGGGCTCGGCGCGGCCTCGTGGGTCGCGCTCGCTTGCAGTGACGACCCGCACCTCCGCACGACCGCCGAGCAAGCGCGCGGCGGCGGCGGTGCATGCGCGGCGGCGCCCGGCGAGCTCCCCTCGCCCACCTGCGACAGCTCCGAGAACCAGTGCGTTCCGCGGCCTGGTTGCGTGATCGACGAGGCGCGCTGCGGCTCGAAGTCGACGTGCCTTCCCATCGGCGACAACAAGGGCAAGGAGGTCCAGGACTTCCGCATCCGCCGCCTCAAGATCGCGACGCCCTCGACGCTCGCCGGTGAGCTGATCCAGAACACGGTCGTCACGCTCAACATCGACCTCGCGGAGAAGAGCTGCGGCGAGCTTGGCAAGGGCCTCTTCACCTGGCTCATGCAGGTTGACCGAAAGAACAACACGCTCGTCACCGGTGGAGCGCCCCCGCCCACGGACGCCATCGGCCAGGGCTTCTGCTTCGCGCGCTTCGACCTCGGCGGGACCAAGGTCGAACCGATCACGACGAAGATCTCCTTCGAGGGCGACAAGTTCAAATCGCTCGAGCCGCAGAAGGTGAAGATCCCGATCTTCCTCAGCCAGGACGTCAGCAGCGTGATCCTCCTTCCGATCACCGACATCCGGATCGAAGGCGTCACGATCTCCGACGACGGCAACTGCATCGGGCGCCTCAACGAGGTCGCCTTCGACGAGCAGTGCTTCGACGACTCGCTGTGCTCGAAGTGGCAGACCTCCGGCTCGCTCGGTGGCTACATCACGCTCGAGGAGGCGGATCAGGTGAAGATCCGCGACTTGAACAACAAGTCGCTGTGCTCGTTCCTCGCCGGCGAGGCCGAGAACTGCGCCCGCGACGGCGCGGGCAAGATCCTCTTCAAGGGCGACTACTGCTCGACCGACAAGAAGCCCGACGGCTGCGCGGACAGCGTGTGGCTCGCCGCCACGTTCGCGGCGAGCGCCGCCAAGATCTTCGACGGCCAGGGTACCGTCCCCGGCTGCTCGGGCGTCTCGACCGGCACGGACGCCGGCACGGAGGCCGGGACCGACGCCGGGGCCGACGCCGCCGACGCCGCCGACGGCGGCTGATCTCCCACAATCACCCCTTGCGCCGAGCGTCTCAATACACAATTGAGACGCGGTTTTCGGCTGTTTCTTGAAATTGCCCCGACGCTGCTGTGGTACGGCGCACCTGCTCAGTGGGTGAGTGTTTAGGGGCGTGGCGGTCGGGTGTGTTTCTGTCACGATTGGGATGACGGCATGAGCCCGATTCTCGAAGCGCGGACCGCATGCAGGGTTCACGTGTTTGGGCAGCTACACTTGAAGGGCGTCAGCCCGCACGGCCGCAACCCCACGTCGCGCAGGAGAGGTCTCATGTTTTCTCGCTTTCGCCACGTGTTTGGCGTCCTGTTCTTTCTTCTCGTCGCATCGTGTAGCGGCGGTGGCTGCTCGTCCGGCTGCGGTGGATGCGGCGGCACCACTCCGCTCCCGGGCGGCTTCCCGAAGGACAAGACCATCGACAACGCCGCCAGCGTGCGCGTCTCGCGTCCTGGCCTCACCTTCGTCGAGCAGAACCTGCCCGCCGTCGTGACCAAGGTCGCGAACGCGCCAGGCGGAGTTCTCGGGTTCGACATCCCGAACATCGACCCCGCGAAGACGCAGATCGCCGATCTCAGCATCTTCGGGAAGCTCTACGTCGACACGAACGTGTGCGTCGGCGGCCCCGACCCGGCTGCCACGCCGCCGCGCTGCCACGCGTCCATCGGAATCGGCAAGTCCACGTTCCTGATCGACGCGGTGAAGCCGAACGCGATCCAGCTCAAGGCGACGATCCCGGTCATTCTGGACGACACCCCGATCGAGGCCGACGTCTCCTACGACCCCCCGGTCGTCGGCCCCGTCAACCTCGGCGGCCTCACGATCCACGTCGGCTACGGTGACGGCGGGTGCAGCAACGGCAAGCCCCAGGTCACGCCGCACGCGCTCCCGATCGGCATCACGATCCCGCTCGCCGAGGAGACGACCGCTCCGCGCAGCGGCTACATGAAGATCGACGTCGGGGGCGCGACCATCGACCTGAGCGGCATCAGCGAGAACGACGTCCGCGTCTGCTCGAGCTGCGGCTTCGCCTCGGCGATCTGCAGCGCCATCACCGACTCGAGCTTCGTCAAGGGCCTCGTGATCGGCCCCATCAAGAGCGCGCTCGAGAGCCAGGTGAAGACCCTGCTCGCCGACCAGCTCTGCATGGCGCCGAGCCCCGCGCTCAACCCGCCCTGCCCCACCGACACGGCGCCCGACGCCGCGAACAAGCACTGCGTCTTCAATTCCGACAAGAACAAGTGCGTCGGCATGCTCCTCGGCACCGACGCGCATGCCGACCTCGGCGGCCTGCTGAAGAGCATCTCGCCCGGCACCGCCGGCGGCGTCGACTTCGGCCTCGCGGCCGGCGGCTCGATGATGCCCTTCCCCAACGCCAACGCGAACGCGCAGGGGCGCACCCCGAACGGCATCACGCTCGGCATGCTCGGCGGCGTCACCCCGCAGCCGCAGTCGAAGTGCGTGCCCGCCGCCGACCTCAAGGTGCCGACGGGCATCCCGATCCCCGACGAGCTCGCGCCGACGGCCGCCGATGGCCCGACCACGCCGCACGTGGGCATCGCCCTCGCCGGTCGCTTCCTCGATTACTCGTTCGGCAGCGTCTACAACTCGGGCCTGCTCTGCCTCGGCGTCTCGAGCGAGCAGATCGACCAGCTCCGCTCTGGGCTCCTCAGCATCCTCATCCCCTCGCTCAAGAACCTGACGTTCGAGCAGGGTGACGCTCCCGCGGCCATCGCAACGCGCCCGCAGGCTCCCCCGACGGTGAAGATCGGCGGCGGCACGAACGCCAACACCGACGCGCTCCTGCAGATCACGCTGCCGAAGTTCGCGCTCGACTTCTACCTCTGGCACCTCGACCGCTACGTGCGCGTCTTCACGTTCCAGGCCGACCTGCTCATCCCGGTCAACCTGCAGACGGGCAAGGACCCGAAGACGAACCCGAACGGCGGCATCATCCCGGCGATCGGCGACATCAAGGTCTCGAACGGCAGCGTCACGAACGCGGACCTCCTGATGGACGACCCGGCGCTCGTGTCTGGTGCGCTCTCGGGCCTCCTCGGCGGCCTCAGCAAGCAGCTCGTCGGCGGCGGGTTCTCCCCCATCGACCTCTCGGGCGCGCTCAAGTCGTTCGGGCTCGGCATGGAGATCGGCAAGATCGGCAAGCTCACGAAGGGCACCGACGACTACGTCGGCATCTTTGCGAACCTCTCGAAGGCCGCCGGCACGGCGACGATCGAGGCGGACACGCGGGCGCTGCTCGTGTCGAAGCACGTCCCGCTCGATCACATGCAGCTCGCGACGATGGACCGCGCGTTCTTGCCCGAGCTCGTCGTCGACCTCAGCTCGCCCCTCGATGACGGTCGCCACGCGATCGAGTACTCGTGGTGGATCGACAACGGCACGCGCTCCGAGTGGGCCACCGGCAAGCACGTCGTCATCAAGGACGACCAGCTCCTCCTCCAGGGGCGCCACACGCTCCGCGTGTCCGCACGCGTCGTCGGCCAGACCGAGACCGAGGACGCGACGCCCGCCGAGATCCCGTTCACGATCGACGCGCTTGCGCCGTCCGTGAAGGTCGAGAAGGACGGCACGCAGGCGACCATCGCCGCCTGGGACGTCGTCAGCTCGCAGTCGGCGCTCGTCGGCCGCTTCAAGCTCGACGGCGCCGAGGTCGGCGAGTGGCGCCCGCTCGCCGACCTCGCGCGCGTCGAGGTCGGCTCCTCAGAGACCATCGACGTCGAGGTGAAGGACGAAGAGGGCAACGTGCGCTCAGTCCACCAGGAACTGATCCGCGGCAAGGCCGACAGCTCGCTCGCCGGCGCCGGCTCCGGCTGCGGATGCTCGACGCCCGGCAGCACCAGCTCCGGCAACACGAACGGGCTCTACGCCGCCGCGCTCGGCCTCGTGGGCCTGGGCCTCATCGCGCTCCGCCGTCGCGCGGCCTCGGGCCGGGGGGGCATCGGCACGATGCGCTCGGTCCACGCGGCCCTCGCGCTCGGCAGCATCACGCTCGTCGCCTCGACGAGCCAGGGCTGCGCCTGCGGAAGCGAAGCGGACAGCAGCCCCGGCTGCGGCGCCGACTGCAACCAGGAGTGCAAGGAGGAGCTGCCCAAGGGCCTCCCCGGCTCGTACACGTCGATCGCGAAGGCGGCGGACGGCTCGATCTGGGTCGCCGGCTACAACGACGCTCTCCTCTCCGAGGGTGACAGCCAGCTCTGGGGCGACCTCGTCGTAGGCAAGTACGACCTCGGCAAGCAGCTCGTCGACTGGAAGACCGTCGACGGCATCCCCGCACGCACGGACGGCACCTGCGCGGAGCGCTCCACGAGCTCGTGGCGCAACGGCGAGTCCGACTCCGGCGACAACGTCGGGCTCTGGACGAGCATGCAGGTCAGCGCCGACGGCCGGCCGATGGTCAGCTACTACGACGCGACCAACAAGAAGCTTAAGTTTGCGGTGCTCGCCAGCGCCGAGGATCGCAGCTGGAAGACGATCACGCTCAAGGAGCAGCCGGGCGCCGACGTCGGTCGCTACTCGAAGATGGTCATGGTCGGCGGCAAGCCGGTCATCGCCTTCCTCCAGATCGAGTCCGGCAACGGCGGCAAGACGCGCTCGAAGGTCATCGTCGCTCGCGCCAACATCGAGGTCCCGCAGGAGGCCTCCGACTTCCGCTTCGAAGACGCGGCGGTCGAGGAGGAAAACCCCTGCGCTTCGACGACGTGCGCAAACGGCCAACAGTGCGTGAAGACGACCGGCGTGTGCACCCCGACCGTCGGCGGTTGCACTCCGGCCGACTGCGGCACGGGCAAGGCCTGCGTCACCGACGCCGGCAAGGCCACGTGCGTTGCCGTGAAGAGCAACACGCAGACCTACCCCGACGTGTTCGGCGACTACATCTCGCTCGCGCAGAGCGCGGGCAAGCTCGGGATGGTCGTCTACGACCGCCCGCACGGAAACCTCGTTGCGCTCGACGAGCAGGGCGAGGGCAAGTGGGGCCGCACGATCGTCGACGGCGAGACGGGCTCACGTAAGGACAAGACCGCGATCGACACCGGCGACGTCGGCGTCGCCGCGTCGCTCGCGATCGACAACTCCGGCACGTGGCACATCACGTACGTGAGCGGCCTCGACGAGACGCTCCGCTACATCACGGTCACCGGCGGCAAGCCGGGCAAGAGCGAGCTCATCGACGACGGCAGCACGGTCGACGGCAAGGCGTTCCCCGACGGCAAGCACGTCATCGGCGACGACTCGGCCGTTCGCGCCGAGGGCGACGTCATCACCGTCTACTACCAGGACGCGACGGTCGGCACGCTCCGCCGCGCGGCCGGCACGAAGAGCGGCGCGACCCACAAGTGGGATCTGCGCACGCTCCAGCAGCCGAACCGCTTCGGCGGGTACTTCCCGCAGATCGTTCCCGGCGAGGACAAGGTCGCGAACTTCTGGGAGCAGACCGACCACGCGGTGAAGACCCGCATCGGCGACGTGACCATCCTCTCGCCCTGATCAGCCGAGCTTCGAGCTTGCGGCCTCGAGCACCTTGCGTTCGAGGTCGACGAGTTCGGGGTCGCCCTTCACGAGCGCCTCGTATTCGCCGATCGTGAGCCCAGCTCGACCGGCCGCGAGCTCGAGCGCCCGGCGCACGGTCTCCTGGCCCTTCGGGAGGTTGCCCTCGGCGACGAGCTCTTCCACCTTCCGGAGCACTCCGATCACCGTGGCGCGCTCTGCCACACCCTTTGGGCGCGTCCCGGCCTGCACCTCACGCGAGCGGAAGTCCTCGTGGGCGGACGTCGTCGAAGGCCCGGAACGGTCGAGCAGCTCCTCGCCCAGGGGCTTGGAGTGGTCCTCGAACGAGCGACCGGGCTGGCGGTCCTCGGGCTGCGGTGCGCGTGGCGTCGTCATGTGCGGCATTCTCCTTGCGCCGGTGGGGAGCAAGGAACGTGCACGCGCTCACGCGCCTCGTGCGCCGGAGGCCTGCCGAGCTCCGTAGAGCTACGCGGCGGCGGCGGCGGAGGCCTGCTCGAGGTCCGCCATGGGACGCATCGCAGGGCCGCTGGAGCGCTCGCGCTCGGCGTTGACCACATCGAGGAGCTCGGACTTCGTCACGAACCCGAGCTCGAGCAGCGCACGCATGTAGCCGTCCACGTAGCCATGAGCGCGAGCAAGCCGCCCGTAGGCCTCGCCTGACGCCTTCGCCGCGAAAACGTCCGCGAGCATGGTCCTGAGCTCCGCCAGAACTTCGATCTTCGACTTCATGCGCGCCTCCTACCCAGCGACCGCTATCGGATGCGGGGGCAGCGGGCCAAATTTTCACTGTCGCCGGGCGATGAGGTCAGTGAATAGTGGTCCCCGAGCAGGCGTTCAGGTAGACGATTGATCGCCCGAGCCATGTCAGAGCCCGACACGGAAAAGCAGCCCGACGAGGCCTCGCCCGCGGATCCCCCAGCGGAGCCGCCGGAGGCCGAGGGAGCCGCCCCCGCCGCTGCCCCTGCGGCCTCTGCTTCCTCGACGCACGAGCGTGCGGCGAAGGCGTCGTCGCCCCCCTCCACCCGCATCAGCGTCAAGGCGCCCGCAGCGACGACGGGAGGACCACTCGCGGCCTACGAGGCGATCGCGCGCTCGGCGCGCCTTCCCGACCTCGTTGCGATCACGCAGAAGGTGGTCGGCGAGGCGGCCACCGCGCGCCGTGGCGGCTGGGACTTCGTGGCGAAGGTCGCAGCCGCAGCCGACGAGGCGAAGCTCTCTCGCGCCGACGCCGAGACCTCCTTCGGTAATGCCCTCAAGGTGCTCGGTTCGGGCCCCGAGGGCGAGGCCGAGCGCGCGCTCGCGGCCGGGCTCTGGGCCCACGCGATCGCCGAGGCACGGCGCGACGACGACCATCGGCTCTCCGGCGACGTTCTCTGGCTCGCCACGCACACCGCGTTCGACGCAACGTCGCTCCTCGACCGCGCGCTCGGCGACGAGGCCGACGACGTGTGGACGGCCATCGGCGACCGCATTCGCCGCATCGACGAGGGCAAGGGCACCGCGCTCGGGCGTGGCGAGGCCATCGTCGGCTGCGCCGCCCTTTCTGTGTCGGAGTCGCCGAGGGCGCGCAAGGTCGCGACCGACCTCGCCGCGCGCCTCCACGATCCGACGCTCGCCCGGCTCCTCGCGGGCGCCGCCGAGGCCCCGAGCCGCGAAGTGCGCCTCGAGGGCGAGGCCGTAGCTGCTCCCCGCGGTCCGGTCGTCACGGCCCTTCTCGCGGTCACCGGCCTCCTCTTCGTGATGCATGCGCTTCGGCTCGTCGGGCGCTTCGCGCTCGGGTACCGCACCCCGACGGAGGTCTCGCTGACCGACGCGGGCGTACGCGTGCGGACGCGCACCGAGATGCTCGGGCGCACGCTTCGTGAGCGCGAGCACGTCATCGTGCGCTCCGGCCTCGTGCGTATCGTGCGCGAGGTGCGCTTTCCCCGTGCCGGCTTCTACGCTGGGCTCCTCGCGCTCGCGCTCGGGAGCTACGTCGGCGTGCGGGCGTTCGTCGACGGCGTGCGCGCGGCCTCCCCGTCGCTCCTCCTCACCGGCCTCGTCGTGGTCGTGGTCGGCATCGGCATCGACTTCGTGCTCGGCAGCCTCCTCCCCGGCGTTCAGGGTCGTGTTCGCATCGCGTTCGTCCCGCGGACGGGCAAGGTCCTCTGCGTGGCGGACATCGACGCGACCCGCGCCGACGACGCCCTCACCCGCGCCCTGAAGTTCTAGCCTTCTTGTTGGGGACCTCCGGTCCTCAGGTCTGATCGCATTTCGTGCTAGATTTCCTGGGGCGGCCTTCGTCCACCGGGGATGCAAGATTCGCGGACGTGGGCAGAGGCGGAGTTCGGACAGGCGGAGCTGGGCGACGCGCGGCGTACGGCGCGGTTGGTCGACCTCGCCGCAGAAGTAGCGGCGCGACCGGCGGGCACGGTCATGAAGGCTGCGCCTCCAGCGCGTCGAGGGAGGGTGCGTTTCGATTTCTCGAAAACGATGCGGTGCATCCTGCCGCCGTGCGCGAGGCGGTGACGCACGCCGCGCGCCTGAAGTATCGGCGAGAGCAAGTCGTCATCGTTCCCATCGACGGCACCTCGCTCAACCTGACCGACAATGCGCGCATCAAGAATCTCGGCGCGGTGGGGGCCTGGTCGCGAGGCGCGCAGGGCGTGCAGGTCATGACGGCCATCGCGTTGACGCCCGATGGCGCGGCGCTCGGCATCGGCGAGCAACGCATGTGGGTCCGCACGGCTCGCTCGCCGCACGGCCGACGCGGCGCGCGAGGAAAGACGAGCGAGAATCGATTCTGGCTGGAGCTCCTCAGCGAGACCGCACGAACGTTCGGGGAAACTGCTCCAGAGTGCCGGCCCTGGTTCCAGATGGATCGGGGCGCAGATTGCTTGGAGGTTCTTCTCGTGACCCGCCCGCCAGTAAGCGATCTCGAGGCCTCACGAGTGGAAGGTCACGGCCTCGCGCATCCCAGGCGTAAAAATCGGCGCCTTCTGCGGCGCCGTTCGCCGCAGGCGAATCACGCCGAAAAGTCCACATCACGGGGAGGCTCGCGAAGCGAGGGGCGGAGCCCCACCTGCAGACGAGCGCTCGCCGATGACGGCGTCGAGCTTTCCGGCCGTCGCGTGGGCCTCGACGCGGACCGAGCGTGTCGCGTCGGCGGCACATGCGCGGAGGCTGGCAGCGTTCTGCCCGTGCGAGCGATCGATCTCCTCGCCCGTCGCCGCGTCGAAGATGCGCGTCTCGAGGCCGGTGCCTTCGCCCTCGACGCCGACGGCGACGCGCAGGCACTGGCCGGGGGCGATCGCTGTGGTCTGCACGTACTGGTGCGATGCATCGAGGACGACATGGCGAACGGGGCCGGCCGTTCCCTCCAGCAGCGACTGCGGGCCCGTGGCCGCGCGACCCAGCATGCGACTCGCCGCCAGCGGATGGGCCGTGAACACCGGGTCCTTCCATCGCTCGGGACGCGTGAGAACGGCATAGGGGCCGGGACGACCGCGCGTGCCGAGGTCGACGCGCGCCTTTCCCTTCCCACACGCGAAGAGGGTCGCGTCGCCTGCGCCGTCGTTCGAGGCGAGCAGCGCTCCCGCGTCGTCCCAGACGGCGGCCTCCACGAGCGCGAGCGGCGCGCCGGCGACGACGTCGATGCGGGTACAGCCCGGCGCACCGGCGAGGTCGACCGGGAGCGTCGCGCGTCGACCGAGCTGGAGCTGCCCGGTGAGCGACGACGCCGGAGCCGCATACCCGACCTTCGCGAGCTGGGCGTTGCGTGCCGCGCGCGTCGCGTCGAGCGGCTGTGCGGGAGCGACCCACGCCACCTCGGGCCGCGTGAGAAGGTCACGCGCGCCGCCCGCCTTCGTCTTCGCGACGACGACCGCGACCAGTCCGCGCCCGACGTGTGGTCGCACCTGGATCGAGCCATTGAGAGCGACCGGCGAGCACACCGTCACGGAGCGTGCGGGACCGCCGTCCTTCGCGCGACCGATGAGGCGTCCGTCTCCGTCGAGCACGTCGACATCGACGACCGCGACGTCGTCATCGGGAACGACGAGCGCATCGCTGCAACCGCCCTCCTCCACGACGAACGCGGCCGCGGAGACGGCGCGCGCGTCGACCGCGATCGCAACGCGTCGGAGCTCGTCCCACGAGCCTCCGACGACGAGGCGATGCTGCCGCACGAGGTCGTCGAGGCCCGGCCATGCTTCGGCGCTGCGCGCCGGCCCGGAGGTGGTGCCGCGAGCCCCGACGGCGCGACCGACCTCGGGGGCGCGGTCCTTCGGCACGAGCTGCGCGGCGACGACGCAGAGGCCCTCGCCGCTCGCGGCGTGCGCGGCCACGTAGACACGGCTCGGGTGCGGAGGGCACAGGAGGAGCGTCGGCTTCGGGTCCGGCCCCTCGTCGACGGCCACGGGGTTTCCCTCCTCGGCGAACGCCGCGAGGTCGATGTCCTCGAGCGAGCCGGAGGCGCGACCGTAAGCGAGGAGGCATGCGTCGGCGGGGATCTCGACGAAGGCGCCGAGACGCTCCCCTTCGCTCATCGGACCGGAGGCGACGATCGCGAGCGGCCCCGCGCCGAGACGCGACGCCTTGGCCGGCAGATCGCCGAGCAACGGCCCTGCCTGGAGGGCCCCCGCGGTGACGCGCGGCGCGCCGAGCGGCGCCGCTGCCGCCGGAACCGGCGGCAGCGGAGGACGTGAAGCACACGCCGAGATCGCCACCGTGAGCAGCGCGACCGCGCAAACACGTCCCGTCACGTTCGCGCTCATCGTCCTGCCTCCCAAACACCGCTCTTCACGCGATAGACCGCGAGGCCCCAGCCGACCCCCGTACCGCGCGCATACACGTCGACGTGCGCCGTCTCGTGGGCGTTCACGCAGAACGCGCTGAGCGCGGCCTCCTCGGCGGCGCCGCGCTCGTCCGTCGATTCGCGCGCGCCCACCACGGAGCGAATCTGGAACGAGCGCGCGTGCCCGTGTGTGAGCGCGACGACGGCGAGGTAGCAGCCTCCCGTCTCGACCGGCACGGGGAACGGAGTGGTACCCGAGCTTCCCTGGCCGAGGAAGATGGGGTCCTCGGTGGGGATCGCGACATGACGCGCGAACATCACGCGCGCCATCTTGCCGCGCGTGACCGCGCCCCACATGGCAGGCAGACGCTCGGGCAAGGGCCAGCTCGCTAGCGTGCTCGTGAGCTCGCCATTGGGGGGCGCACCGGCGAACACGACGCTCACGCGTGTCGTGCGGCCCACGCAAGCCTCCAGGCGCGCGTCCGGTGCCTCCGTGCGATCGCGTGCGAGGACGCGCTCGTTCGCCGGGTCGCGGAGCTCGGCGTCGACGTCGAGGTGGAAGCGACGCCCGACGCGGTCGGCCCGCGGGTCACGAGCGAAGACCTCGACGCGATGGCACCCCGGCGCGAGCGCGAGCTCGCCCTCGCCGCCGCCGTCGTCACCCGCGCGCAGCGCCGTGCGCGCCTCGATGCGTGCGCCTTCACGCTTCGCGCGGGCCTCGGCGACCTCCGCGCGCTTCTCGGGCGGAGGAAGCACGGGCAGCGCGCCGGCCTCGGGCACCGGCGGGAGAGCCCCCCCCGTACGCTCGGGGATCACGGACGTGAGCGCAGGCAGCGCCGAGGGCGCGCGCGCCACGATGATCTCGAGCGCCCCGCGCCCCGCGTCGCTCGTGACGACCACGTGGCGGATCGGACGCCCGCCGCCGCAGCGCCGCAGCTCGACGACCCCGGCGAGGCTCGCGGCGCGTCCGAAGGCCTCCGGGGCGAGCGGATCCGCGGAGGCATCGGAGAGCCGAGCGCGAAAGCTGAGGCCGCGCGCACCGATGATCGCGACGTGCGTGCAGCCGGTGGCCTCGTTGACGGCAACGGGGACGGTCACCGTCTCGTCGTCGAAGAGGAAGCGCGAAGGCAGCGCCGTGACGTGGCCGCCGGCGCTCCTCCACTGCTCGACGACGCGATCGGCGACCTCGCGCGAATCCGCGAGCACAGGCCCGCCGAAGGCGACCATGGCGAGCAGCCCCGTACACGCGACGAACCGAGGAACGAGCCGCGACACCCCTGGAAACGTAGCACGAGGCCCCACGGCCGAATCGTGACCTCAGCCGATATGAAGCGGCGACTCGATGAAACTCTTCCGCTCGGGATCCCAGACGAACAGCTTGCGGTCGTCGACGACGCCCGCGCGAACGCTCGTCACGAGGTAGGCGAGATCGTACGACGGGGCCTCGCCGCCCATCGTTGCGGCCTGCGCGTCCGTCTCGGAGAAGTAGGCGCCGACGTCCAGGTGCGAATGGTAGAGCACCTTCACGGGCCGCCCGCTCCCCTCGCCTTCGCGGACCGTGCGCTCGAACTTGAGCGGGTCGATGTCGAAGTACATCCGCCCCGTGCGCGGGTAGGTCTCGGGGTCGAGCTCGTGCAGCTTGTTCGCGCGGTTCTCCATGGGCACGATCGCATCGACGAGGAGCGGCTCCGCGGCGGGGCCGACGAGCAGCCCGCAGCTCTCCTCGTCGCGCTCGAACGCCGCACGTGCCTCCTGGTCGACCCGCTCGAGGAGATCGCGCGCGATCGTGATTTCACCTCGGACCCAGGGATGCTTCTCGACGTCCATTGCGCGGCTCCTACGAGGTCACCAGACGTAGCGCTTCTCCCAGCCCATCGGGGAGAAGTAGCGATCTCCACGATCGCACGCGATCGCGACCACACACCCCGGGACGCCCTCGCGCTGGAGCCTCTCGGCGGTCTTCACGGCGCAGAAGATGTTCGCCCCGGACGAGTGGCCCACGTGGAGCCCCTCCTCGCGCGCAAGACGGTCGGCCATGTCCCAGCCGTCCTCGGTGGTGACCGGATAGAGGTCGTCATGCCCGGCGCGGTCGTAGATCGGCGGCACGAGGCTCGACGCCATGTGCTTCAGCCCCTCGAGCCCGTGCATCGGAGAATCCGGCTCGACCGCGATGCAGCGGATCGGACGATGATGCTCGCGGAGCCGTCGCGCCGTGCCCATCATGGTGCCGCTCGTGCCGAGCCCGGCGACGAAGTGCGTGATCTGATCGCCGACGTCACGGAGGATCTCGGCGCCGGTGCCGTGATAGTGCGCGAGCGGGTTGGCTGGGTTCGCGTACTGATCCGGATAGAAGAGGTGCTCGGGGTCCTCCGCGGCCATCTTCTTCGCGATGACGATCGCGCCGTCCGATCCCTCGAGCGGGTCGGTGAAGATGATCTCCGTGCCGAACGCCTGCGCGATGTCCTTTCGCGCCTTCGACACGTTCGACGGCATCACGAGCTTGACCGGGATCCCGAGCGCGGCGCCAAAGAGCGAATAGGCGACGCCCGTGTTGCCGCTCGTCGAGTCGATGAGCGTCTTGCCGCGGGTGAGACGGCCGTCCTTCAGCGCGTCCTGGATCATGCGGAGCGCCGCGCGGTCCTTGACGCTGCCGCCCGGGTTCTGGAACTCGAGCTTCGCGTAGACGGGGACGTCCGGCGCCTCCTTCGTGACGACGCGTAGCCGGACCAGCGGTGTGTTGCCGACCGCCTCGACGACCGACTCGATGCGACGCGCGCGAAAAGCTCCGCTCACCCGAGCCCTCCGGCGCCGTCGATGCCGAGTGCCTTCCTCATCGCGAGGAGGGCTCGCAATGCGCCGTCCGCGACCTCGAGCGCCTTCGGGTCGCGAATGCCGAGCGACGCGAGCGCCGCTGCACGCTTCGTGGCCTGGCCGTCTGCAGCCTCCTTGGCCTTCTCCTTCGCGTCCGCGCGAGCATCGTCGACGACGTGCATGCCCGAGCGCGCGACGTAGGCCGCCTCGATCTCGCGCGCGTCGCCGATCGCGCCGAGGACGACGTCGGTCGCGAGCAGGCGCTCCTGCCCGGCCTCACCGATCTCGGGGAGCCGAATCTGGCGTCCGTGGCGCGCGCGGTCGAGCGTCATGGCCGCGCTCAGCCGCCCGCGATCGCGGGAACGATGCTGATCTGGTCGCCCGCCTTGAGCTCGGTCGCGAGGCCACCGGTGAAGCGGACGTCCTCCTCGCCGACGTAGATGTTGATGAAGCGGCGCACGCCCTTCTCGTCGAGGAGACGGTCGCGGAGCCCCGGGTGCCTCGTCTCGAGATCCGTGATGACGTCGCCGACGGTGCCGCCGGCGGCCTTCACCTCGTCGGCTCCGGCAGTCAGGCTTCGCAGGGCGGCGGGGATTCTCACGATGGTGTCCATGGTCGGCTCGTCGAGGTGTGGGTGAGTGTTGGTTCAGACGTCCGCGGATGCGGCGTACCGAGAGGCTTCGATGCGCTGGATGGAGCGTACGTCGCTGCAGAGCGGGCAGCCCGCACGGCGCGGGAGCCTGCGGCGCCTCGCCGCGAGCGTCTTGCCGTCGAACGTGAAGAGCGTCCCCGCGACGTCATCGCCACCGAGGAACGAGATGGCGAGGTCGGCCTGCACTGCGGCGACGACACCGACGACGGGGCCGACGACGCCGGCCTCGGCGCAGTTGGGCGCGGCGCTCCCGCGCGGGAGGTCCTCGAACAGACAGCGGTAGCAGGGGCCGCCGTTCGGACCGACCGCGAGCGCGGTGCCGTGCCAGCGAATCGCCGCGGCGTGGACGACCATGCGCTTCGCGATACGGCATGCGTCGGCGGCGAGGAACTTGCTCGGGAGGTTGTCGCTCCCCTCCACGATCACGTCGTACCGGATGGCGAGCTCGACCGCGTTGTGCGGGAGCATCCGCGTCACGTGGCGTTCGATGCGCAGCTCGGGCGCAATGCGCAGGAGGGCGGAGGCCGCGGCCTCGACCTTCGGCTTGCCCACGTCGTCGTCGCGGAACAGGATCTGACGATGGAGGTTCGTGGCGTCGACGATGTCGTCGTCGACGAGGCCGATGGTGCCGACGCCGGCACGCGCGAGCGCGATGGCCGCCGGGCAGCCGAGGCCCCCCATGCCGACCACGAGCACCCGCGAACCGGCGAGGACGAGACGATTCGCGATCGGCTGACTCATGTGTGCCCCGCTTGCTCGTTGCCTTCCGCGGTCACTCCGGGGAAGTACTCATCGAGGCTGAAATAGCGCTCTCCCGTGTCGCAGAGCACCGTGACGACGTTCTTGCCCTCGCCGAGCTCCGCGGCGAGCTCGAACGCGACGCACACGTTCGCGCCGGCGCTCGGACCGACGAGTAGCCCCTCGCGGCGCGCGAGGCGCAGCTTCGTGCGCCATGCGTCGTCGTCGCGGACGGTGCGCACCTCGTCGACGGCGGAGGTGCGGTAGTTCGGCGGAACGAAACCTGCGCCGATGCCCTGGATCTTCGTCGGGCCGCGCTCGCCGCGCGAGATGGTCGCCGACGACTCGGGCTCGACCGCGACGACGCGGACACCATGGTGAACCTTCTTGAGCTCAGGGCCGACGCCGCTGACCGTCCCGCCCGTACCGACCGCGGCGACGAAGGCGTCGACCGAGAGCCCTTCCATCGCGCCGAGGATCTCGTGCGCGGTCGTGCGCGCGTGGACCGAGGGGTTGGACGGATTGTCGAACTGCGAGGGCATGAACGAGCCGGGTGTGCGCGCGGCGATCTTGCGCGCCTCGCGGATGGCGCCGTCCATCTGGGCTTCCGCCGGCGTCAGGACGATCTCGGCGCCGTAGGCTCCGAGGAGCTGACGTCGCTCGAGGCTCATGCTCTCGGGCATCGTGAGGATGATTCGGTAGCCCTTCACGGAGCAGACCCATGCGAGCCCGATGCCGGTGTTTCCACTCGTCGGCTCGACCACGGGACCCGGGGGCCGCAGCACGCCACGCGCCTCGGCGTCCTCGATCATCGCGCGGGCGATGCGATCCTTCACGCTTCCGCCTGGGTTCAGATGCTCCATCTTCGCCCACACGGCGGCCCGACCGCGGGCCGGACGCGGCGCGCCCTCCAGCCACGTGCCGCGGATGCGGACGAGCGGCGTCGAACCGACGAGGTCGAGCATCGAGGCGGCGATCATCGTGGGCTCGACCTTAGATGCTCCATCGACCGATCGCGTCACTCTAATTGCGCCCCCGGAAATATCAACGATGCCCTGAAATTCGTGGACGCTCGGAGGTGGCAGGCGCACCCTCCGAGGGATGCTTGGGTCCGACGAGGCACGCGCCATCCACGAAGAGCATCCGCCCATCGATCTGCATGCAGACACATTGATGTGGTCGCGGTGGACGGGCTACGACCTCCACAAGGCTCACGAGCCTCCGCTCCCGCTCGCCGCGTTCGGCGGCCACGTCGACCTGCCGCGGATGCGCGAGGGCGGCATGAGCGCGCAGTTCTTCGGCCTCGTGTCGCTTCCGCTCGCCGATCGCGTCAAGGGCATGGCCCGCATCGTCCACGAGCAGATCGACGCGCTCGAGTCCCAGATGGCGCGGAAGAGCGGCGCCCTCCGCCTCGTGCGCAAGGCGGCCGAGATACGCGCGGCCCAGGAGGCCGGCGAGATGGCCGCGCTCCTCGGCATCGAGGGGGCGCACGCGCTCGAGGGCAACCTCGACAACGTCCCGATCTTCGCGCGCCGCGGCGTCCGCTACATCGGGCTCTTGCACTTCACGGCGAACGAGGCGGGCTTCCCGGCGTTCGGCAAGGGGCGCAGCGATGACGCCGGCCTGACGACCTGGGGCCTCGACCTCGTCCAGAGCTGCGAGGACAACGGTGTGCTCGTCGACCTCGCGCACGTGAACAAGCAGGGCTTCCTCGACGCGTGCCGGGTCGCACGCAAGCCGCCCATCGTGAGCCACACCGGCGTCCTCGGCGCGTTCGAGCACTGGCGCAACATCGACGACGCGCAGCTCCGTGCCGTCTCCGAAAAGGGCGGCGTCGTCGGCGTCATCTTCTGTCCGCGCTATGTCGGAGGCGACGGGCTCGAGCCCGTCATCAAGCACCTCAAGCACATCGTCGACGTGGTCGGCGAGGAGCACGCCGCGCTCGGGAGCGACTGGGACGGCTTCATCGTCCCGACGAGGCCCCTCAAGGACCCGCGCGGGCTTCCGCTCCTGACCGACGCGATGCTCGCCGCGGGCTTCACGCGCGGCGCCGTCGGCAAGATCCTCCACGACAACGTGATGCGCGTCCTCGACGAAGCCTGAAGAGGGAGAGGAAGAGACAGAGAGGCGCGGAGGCGCGGAGACAGCGCGGAGGGGGCCCGCCTCGATCGCTGACTGGACGCTCGCGGTTCCGGGGAGAACCCGCAGCGGGTTCACCCCGGTGGGGCGAGCCTCAATCCCGCACCGCACACGTCCTTCCTCGCTCCATTGTCTCGCCCTGCATCGGACATCTCTGCATCGACGATCCGTAGGACGAGATGTCCGATGCGTAGCGAGACAATCGAGCGAGGGACGACGTCGCAGCACGGCAGGGAGGCTCCCTCCACCGGGGTGAACCGGGCTTTGCGGGTTCTCCCCGGCACGACGCGGGTCCAGTGAGGAAGTGAGGCCAGACCCCTCCGCGCTGTCTCCGCGTCCCCGCGTCTCTCTGTCTCTTGAATCGGCGAAGCGTCGTTCAGCGCGCCCAGCGCTGCCATTCCTCTTCGTAGTAGCGAACGAGCATCTGGTTGTTGAGGCGGTTCACCTCGACGGGCACCGCCGACATGTCCGGCGCGATGTCGAACAGCGAGGCGACGGTGGCGTCCGTCAGGTACTTGAGCCCGCTCGGCACGTGCGAAGGCAGCGGGAGCGCTCCCCTGCCCGCGAGCACGAAGCCCCACTCGCCGAACGAAGGGACGAGCGCGTGGTACGGGCGCGCCGTGAAGCCGGCGGCCTCGATCGAGCGAACGACGCACCAGAAGGAGCGACGGGCGACGAGCGGCGACGTGCTCTGCACCGAGACGATGCCGCGCTCCGCGAGGCGCTCGAGGAGCAGCCGGTAGAAGCGCACGGTGTAGAGCTTGCCGAGCGCGAAGTTGTTCGGGTCCGGAAAGTCGACGATGACGACGTCGAACTTCCTGGGGACGCCCTCGTGATCCTGGGTGATCCAGACCATGGCGTCGTCGTTGACGACGCGAACGCGCGGGTCGAAGAGCGAGCTCTGGTTGAGCTCACGGAGAAGCGGCAGCTCGCGCGCGAGACCGGTCATGCCCTTGTCGAGGTCGACGAGCGTGACCGATTTGACCTCGGGATGCTTGAGGATCTCGCGCACCGCGAGCCCGTCACCGCCGCCGAGCACGAGGACGTTCTCCTTCTTCTCGGCCACCGAGAACGCCGGATGAACGAGCGCCTCGTGGTAGCGATACTCGTCGATCGATGCAAACTGCAGGTTTCCGTCGAGGAACAGGCTGACGCCGCTCCGCGCCTGCGTGAGGACGATGCGCTGGTATTCGGTCTGCTTGGTGAACGCGACAGGATGCAGGAGCAGCGCCTCGTCGGCGACGAGCACGATCTTCTGCGAAGCTGCGAGCGCGCCGCCGAGAACCGCCAGCGCGACGAAGGCTCGGATGCGGAGCGGCCCCGGCTCGAGCGAGGAGCCGAGCACCCACGTGCCCCAGAGCGCCGACACCACGCCGAGGATCCCGAAGACCACGCCGGTGCGGAGGATGCCGAGGCTCGGCAGGAGCAGGAGCGCGAAGACGAGCGCACCAAGGAGCGCGCCGGCGTAGTCGAGCGAGAGCACGCGCGGGACGACGTCCTTGAAGGCGACGCGGCGCTTGAGCACGCGCATGAGCAGCGGAATCTCGGCGCCTACGAGGATGCCGGTCGATGCGACGAGCAGGTAGAGCACGAGGCGAACGTGCGAGCTCTGCGCGAACGTGAGGTAGAGGACCGGCCCGCCGAGCCCGCCCACGAACGACGCGGCGATCTGGCAGTCCACGAAGCGCTCGGCGACGCGCTCCTCCACGTACTTCGAGAGCCAGGCGCCGACGCCCATCGCCGAGAGGTGCACGCCGATGACGGTGGAGAGCTGTGTGACGGAGTCGCCGAGCAGGTACGTCGAGACGGCGCCCGCGACGAGCTCGTAGACGAGCCCGCACGTCGCGACGAGCACCACGGTGACGTAGAGGAGGAGCTTACCCACGGTGACGCATCGGCACCGCGCCGATCACTTCCCGCCGAAGCCGCCGCTCGAGCTGCCGCCGACGCCACGGACGCCGACGCCGCCGCCGCTGCTGCTCGAGGCGCTGCCGTCACCGTCACCGAAGCACGCGCCGCACGCGGCCATGCCGAACACGAGCACCACGATGACGATGATCGCGATCACGAGGCCAGGCGATGCCGAGCTCGAACCGGTCGGCGCGAAGCCGGTGAACGCGGCCGCGGGCTCACCGTAGGAGCTCACCTTGGGCTGATAGCCGAACGCCTGCGTGACGACCTGCGTCGGGATGACGACGCCGTGCGACCAGCTGATCTCGGTCGGAGACTTCTCGCTGCTGATGAGCTCGCGACCGTTCTCGTAGTCCTCGGCCCAGACCGTCTCGCCGACCTCCACCTTCCAGTAGAACTCGCCGAGGACGAAGTCGACGCGCGCGTGCTGCGAGTTGCGCTGCCGGTAGTGGATGTTGTTCCGGCGGACGAACACCGGCGCGCGGCTCGCATCGATGTCCCCCGCGGCAAGAGGGGTGATGAGGTAGAACACCCCCTCGTCGAACACGAGCCAGCGGTAGCCGTGCTGGACGTTGTAGAGCAGGTACTCCTGCCAGCCAAACCAGTCGTCGCTCATGGGCGCGCCGGTCGAGCGCTCCACGTATCCGAGCACCGTCCATTCGGCGTTGATGACGCCGCGCGCGTCGGCGACGGGGAGGATGCCCTTGCGACCGAGCTCGATCGACGGCTTCTCGCGGGCCTGCCCCTGACGAGCCACGACCTGCTGCAGCTTGACGTCGCTGATCGCGTTGCAGTGCACGCACGCGGCGCGCTCGGCGCCGGGTGAGAGGACCGGGAGCGGCGCTCCGCAGCTTCCGCACTTGATCGACTGCGTGGCGACCTTGGCGGCCGGGCGATCGCCGCCGCGTTCCGTGATCTGGAACTCGGCGAACGACGTCTGGACACCGACGTACACCTGCGGCGCGGCAGAACCGTCGCCGTAGTCGATCGAAGCCCAGCCGCCTCCGGCGGCCGAGAGGTCGACGAAGAACCGCTTCGTGCCGGGGGCGGCCGCGAACGGGAGCTCGCCCTCGCCGGAGAGAAACGTCCCCTCGTTGCGCTCGCCGACCACAAAGATCCCGTGCTGGCCGAGCGGCACCTGCATCTGCGGCCTGAGCGACTGCAGCGGCGGCGCCGGCACCTGCGCGGCGGTCACCACCTGCCAGAAGCCCTGCGCTTCGCTGATCCACGCGTTGTTCCGTCCGTCGAAGACGGCGTAGTACTCCTCCCACGTCCCGCCTTGCGGATGCTGGAGGACGAGGCGGCCTTCGACGGAGAAAGAACGACCGCGGAACGTGCCACGATCGCCGGGCGCGAGCCCCGCGTCGGAGAACGCGACGTCGGCGATGCGCCCGAGATTCTTCATGTCGCGGTCCGTGCGGACGACGACGTGCTTGCAATACTTGCAGACGAGCGACAGCGAGGAGCCGGCGCGGAACTCGATCGACGAGCCGCAGTTCGGGCAGGGTCCAGTCGCGACCGCCATGAGCGAGGGCGAACATAGGAGCTTTTCGCTGCGGACGCGAGGGGGTAGCCTCCGCCAGGCCCCGATGATTGTCGGTACGGAATGGCTGGTGGACGCCCTCGGATGTCACGCAGAGGCCCTGCGCGATCTCGAGGCGGTCCGCGCTCTGCTCGAGAAGGTGCTCGTTCGCCTGGACCTGCGCGTGGTTGGTGAGGGCGTCTGGCACAAGTTCGACGGCGAGGGCGGCGTCACCGGCCTCTATCTGCTCACCGAATCCCATCTCTCGGTGCACACGTATCCCGAGCACGGGGCCGCCACGTTCAACCTCTATTGCTGCCGTCCGCGCCCTGATTTTCCTTGGCAGAGCGAGCTCGCGCAGGCGCTCGGCGCCGCAAGGGTGACGGTTCGCGTCATCGACCGCGGGCGGAGCGATGGGGGCACATGAGCGCCGCGCCCCCCCACGAGGCATCGAGCGTCCTCACCCTCGGCTCACGCGGCAAGCTCCGTGGCGCCACGTTCGTCCTGGCGGGGCGCACCTGCGTGCGGAGCGACGGCGGAGGCCTCTGGAACGAGTGGACCCTCGCGTTCGACGACGGTCGGCAGGGCTTTCTCTCCGAGGCGCTCGGGCATTTCACGCTCTTCTTCGAACGACCGCTCGCTCCTTCGTTCGACACGCTGGCGGTCGGCAGGCCGCTCTCGACGGGCTTCGTGGTCGCCGAGCGTGGCCAGGCCAAGCGCATCGCCCGCTGGGGCGACGTACCCGAGGCGCCCCGCACGTACCGCTACGCCGACCTCTCGTCCGCCACGGGCGAGACGGCCACCATCGACTACGGCGCGAGCGCGAGCGAGCCGGACGTGTTCGTCGGACGCCGGGTGAAGCTCGCGGACCTGGGGCTTCGGCCGCGTCCCGAACGCCCTCGCTTCCTCCCCGCCCCCGGCGGCGCGCGCCCCAAGGGCCTCGAGCTCTGGCTCGCGGTCGGCGACGAAGGCGAGCTCGGAGGCGCGCGCTACCGCGTCATCGGCGTCGTCCACAGGAGCATTCGCGTCGAGGGCGAGCGCTTCACGTGGGAGGAGTACGTGCTCCACGCGCCCGCCGAAGGCCTCCGCTGGCTCGTCGTCGGCGACGGCCACTGGAACCTCGTCGAGAGCGTCGACGTCGGTCAGGTCGAGGTGGAAGGGCGCGGCGCCAAGCTCGCCGGCGAGAGCTATCGCTTCATGTCGAGCGGCAAGGCGCGCGTCGAATGGGCGATGGGCGAGCTGCCCTGGGAGGTCGCCGTCGGCGACGTCGTCGAGGCGCGAGACTACGTGAACGCGCCTCACCTGCTCTCGTGCGAATCGACAGAGGACGAGATCACGTGGTCACGCGGCACGTACACGCCGTCCGACACGGTCGCGCGGGCGTTCGGAAAGCGAGTGCTCCCGAAGCCGTCCGGTCGCGCCCCGAACCAGCCAAGTCAGCCCCGCACGCCGAAACGGAGATAATGCATGCAGATCGAGACCATGGGTAAGACGCTCGTAGCTGCCCTCGCCTTCAGCTCGCTCGGCATCCTCTTGTTCGCGCTCGCCTTCCTCATCATCGTGAAGGTGACGCCTTTCTCGCTGCGCAAGGAGATCGAGGAGGACCAGAACACCGCCCTCGCGATCATCATCGCGTCGGTGATCATCGGCATCGCGCTCATCGTGTCGTCCGCCATCCACGGTTGATCCTTTGAAGACGCGGCAGCGCATGCTGCTCGTGAACGTGCTCGTGGTCGCGGTCTGCGCCCTCGTCTACGAGCTCCTCTGCGGCACGCTCGCGAGCTACCTCCTCGGCGACGCCGTCCTCCAGTTCTCACTCGTGCTCGGCACTTACCTGTTCGCGATGGGCGTCGGGGCGTGGGCGTCCAAGAGCCTCGAGCCACGCGCGGCCACGCGGTACGTGCAGACCGAGCTTGCGCTCGCGCTGGTCGGAGGCCTCTCCGTGCCGCTTCTGCTGGCGGGCGTTGCGGCGCACGTGCCGCTTCGTCCGGCGCTCCACGCGCTCGTCTTCGTGGTGGGCGCGCTCGTCGGCGTCGAGCTGCCGCTCCTCGTGAAGATCCTCCGCGAGCCGCCGGCCGACACGGGTTCGACGGAGAGCCCTGCCGATGCGCCGGACGCACCGAAGGCGCAGAGCTTCGGCGAGCTCGTCGCACGCGCCCTTGCCTACGACTACGTGGGCGCGCTAGCTGCCTCGCTCCTCTTCCCGCTCCTCCTCGTTCCCCGTCTCGGCCTCGTGCGAACGTCGGTGGTGACGGGCGCGGTCAACGCGGTCGTCGCGCTCTCCGCGACCTTCGTGGTGCGCGTCGAGCGGCCCAAGCTGGTGCGCGTTCTCGGGCTGTTCATCCTCGCGGCTCTGGCTGTGACCTTCGTTCGGGGCGAGGCCTGGGTCTCGGCCGCGACGGACTGAGCATGACCATCACCCGACGCGAGATGCTCACGGCCTTCCTCGGCGCACCGCTCGCGCTCGCGGCGTGCAAGACGAAGAAGCGGGTGCCCGACGGCGAGATGGCCTTCAAGCCGGACGAGCTCGGGCATCGCCTCCGCGACGAGAGGCCCCCGTCGATCCCGGCCGACAAGTGGGAGCGCGCCGGCATCGTCATCGTCGGAGCGGGGATCGCCGGGCTCTCCGCGGGCCGGCGGCTGCTCGCGGCGGGCTACGACGACTTCGTCATCCTCGAGCTCGAGTCGGCAGCGGGAGGCACGGCGCGGAGCGGCGCCAACGGCACGAGCGCGTACCCCTGGGGCGCGCACTACATCACCGCGCCGATGAAGGAGAACGTCGAGATGCTCGGGCTCCTTCGCGAGCTCGATCTCGTCGAGGAGGACGCCGCGGGCGAGCCGACGTTCCGCGAGGAGGTGCTCTGCCGTGAGCCACAAGAGCGCGTCTTCGCGGACGGCGCGTGGCACGACGGCCTCTACCTGCACGAGGGAGAATCGGCCGACGACAAGGCCCAGCTCGCACGATTCAAGGAGACCATCGAGCGCTTCGCGGCGATGAGGGACGCGAAGCGCCGGCGCGCCTTCGCGGTGCCCACCGCTCGCGGGTCGGACGACGCCGAGCTGACGGCCCTCGACAAGATGAGCATCGCCGAGTGGCTGGCCCGCGAGAAGCTCACGTCGGAGCGCCTCCGCTGGCTCGTCGACTACGCGTGTCGCGACGACTTCGGCGCACGTGCCGCTCAGACCAGCGCGTGGGCGGGCATCCACTACTACGCGTCGCGCCTCGTGGGGCCTGGCCGCGAGCCGCAAGCGGTGCTCACGTGGCCGGCCGGCAACGGCTGGCTCGTCGGCAAGCTGCAGGAGAAGCTCCGCACGAAGCTCCGGGTAGGCCTCGCCGCGGCCGACGTCGCGCCCGTGTCGAACCTCGAGACCGGGAAGCCGGGCGTCGACGTCATCGCGATCGGGGCCGCACCACAGGCGATCGGGATCCACGCCGAACGTGTCGTCTTCGCTGCGCCTCAGTTCGTGGCGCGCGTGGTCGTGCGCCCGTATCGCGACGCGCCTCCTCCACACCTCGCCGCGTTCCAGTACGGCGCATGGATGGTCGCGAACATCACGCTCGGCACACGACCCAAGGCGCGGAGGCGCGGCGAGCACATGATGGCGTGGGACAACGTCCTGCGAGACAGCCCGTCGCTCGGCTACGTCGTCGCCACGCACCAGACGGGGCGCGATCACGGTCCGACGGTCCTCACGTACTACCATCCGCTCTGCGACGAGGACCCGCGCGCCGGGCGCCGTCGCCTCTACGCCGCCGGCCGCGACGAGTGGGCCGACGTCGCGCTCACGGATCTCGAGACCGCGCACCCCGACATTCGCGAGCTCGCGACGCGCGTCGACGTCGTGCGCTGGGGACACGCGATGGTGCGTCCCTCGCCAGGCTTCGTCTTCGGCGGCGCGCGCGCGGCAGCGATGCGCGAGGTCCGAGGCATCCACTTCGCGCATACGGACCTGAGCGGCGTCGCGCTCTTCGAGGAGGCTTTCCATCACGGCATCCGCGCCGCCGACGAGGCGCTCGCGGCGATCCGAAAGACGCCGTGACGGCGAGCACCGCTGCACGACTGCGGACGACACGCTCGCACCAAAATGATGCGGGCGACTGGCATCATCGTTGGGTCGAGCTATGACTTAACTGTCGCGACGTTCTCGAACCGAGGAGGAAATCCACACTCAACCGGCTCGCAAAACATCATGCGAAACATGTCCGCGCGCCCCTGAAAACGAGGCTCGCGAACCTCGGCGTCACGCTTCGGCGGACTCCACCAAAGCGCCTCCATCGACTAGCTCGATCGGGGGCGCACGCGTTTAAGGTTTCGCCGTAGTCTCGGGCTGCGTGGAACGCGCAACTCGAAAGGCCGCGTGGCTGTTCTCGCGGAACGTCGACCTCGCGGTGTTCCTCGGCAGCGCCGTGTTCTCGTTCGCGGCGCTCGGGCTCGGGGCCCTCACCGGCGCGCTCCAGGACGAGACACCTGGCTGGGCGTGGGTCCCGGCAGTCATTCTCTGCGACGTCGCGCACGTCTGGTCGACCGTCTTCCGCACGTACCTCGACCCGGCGGAGCGGCGAGCGCGTCCGCGGCTACTCGCCGTCGTGCCCGTCCTGGGCCTCGCGGCGAGCGTGGGTCTGCTCGCGCTGGGCGAGCTCACGTTCTGGCGCGTGCTCGCCTACGTCGCGATCTTCCACTTCGTGCGCCAGCAGTACGGATGGGTGTCGCTCTACCGCGCCCGGGCCGGCGAGACGACACGGGGCGGACGCATCGTCGACACCGCGGCGATCTACGCGGCGACGACGTGGCCGCTGCTCCACTGGCACACCCATCTCCCTCGGCGGTTCTCGTGGTTCGTCGCCGGAGACGTCGTCGCAGTGCCCTCGTTCGTGATGCCGATCGCGACCGTGCTCTACGTCGCCGCGCTCTCGGCCTATGCCATCCGCTCCGCGCTCATGTGGTCCCGGGGGACGGCCAATCCCGGCAAGGATGTGGTGGTCGTCACCACCGCCGTCGCCTGGTACGTCGGCATCGTCGCATTCGACTCCGACTACGCGTTCACCGTCACGAACGTGTTCATGCACGGCATCCCCTACTTCGCGCTCGTCTTCGTTCACACGCGCGCGCGGAACGAAGCCACGCGCAAGGCCGCCGCTCCTGCACCGATCTCGACTCTCGGCGAGCGGCTCACGCGCCACGTCTTCGTCTACCTCGCGTTCCTCTGGCTCATCGCCTTCGCCGAGGAGCTCGTCTGGGACCGCGCGGTCTGGCACGAGCGCGGGTGGCTCTTCGGCGAGCCGTGGAGCGTCGGCGGATGGAAGCTCGTCATCGTCCCGCTGCTCGCGCTCCCTCAGCTCACGCACTACGTGCTCGACGGCTTCATCTGGCGACGACGCTCGAATCCTTCGGTGGCCGGCCTCGTGACCGCGGAGCAAGAGCCCTAGAACCTCGCCGCAGAGGATCTGACCGGTTGGCCGCAAAGTTGGGCCTCGCAGGCGAGCCCAAAGGTTCGATGGTCGGCTGGCCCGAGGCGTTGTCGTAGACGTGGTCTTAGACGTGAACGTTGACGGCGACGGCGACGGCGACGGCCGACGGCCGACGGCGAAAGTACACAACCCGCGCGCGGCGTGGCCGAACCCCCGACATGCTCAGCTTCCAAAGGCTGGACGTCTACCGCTGCGCCATCGAGTTCCTCGCCCTCTCGACGAGGCTTCCCCAGCGCCTCCCCAAGGGGCACTCCGCGCTCGCCGACCAGCTCCGTCGAGCCGCGCTGTCGATTCCACTGAACATCGCAGAGGCGGCCGGTCGCTCCTCCGTGGCCGACGGAGCTCGGCACTACGCCATTGCTCGTGGCTCTGCCATGGAGTGCGCGGCGATCGTAGACGTTCTGCGCGTACTGGAAGTCATCGGGGAGGAGGAGCAAGCGCGGGCGAGCGACTTGCTGGCCAGGGTTGTCGCGATGCTGACGAGGCTGTGTCGGTAGGGTCCGTCGCGCCGTGTCAGCACGCCGTCCGCCGTCCGCCGTCGCCGTCGCCGTCGCCGTCAACGACGGTTGACCGAGCTCTGACGCTCAACCCCGCCGAACCGGTCAACTCCTCTGCGTCGCGGTACTACGTGACGCTCTCCACGTCGAGCCCGTGAGCGCGGAGGCGCGCATCGAGGCGGGCACGTAGTCGTTCGAGCTCGGGGCCCTCGCAGCCTCCGAGCTCGACCCGAACGCGGCCGGCGTCGGCGTGGACCGTCACGGTCGTCCCCGCGTAGGCCCCGGCGCCGAGCTCCAGCCGCACCGTCCCCTTGTGGCGATCGCCTGCCCATGCGATCCGTCGCACGAGCGCGGGGAGCAGCTCCTCGAGCGAGCGCGCGCGAACCGGCTCGTTCGCGGCCGCCGAGGCATGCTCGACGGGCGCGCTCATGGCCGGCGGCGCGAGGTGCGCCGCGTGTCGCGCGAGCGGGTCGAGCGGGTCGAGCTCGTCCGCGGGCCCACGTCCGCCACGGACGCCCGCGAGGTCCTCGTCGTTCGCGCTCGCGCTTCCTCCTTCGCCCGGCTCCTCGTCGCCGTCGTGCTTCCGCTTGCGCGCGACGGCGTCGAGCGGCGCCTCGCCGTGGGCGGCCGCCGTCCCGGATCCGTTCAACCCACCCGCCTTCGACGCGCCGGGAGCGACGGGGGCTCGGCCCGCGCCGAGGCGTCTGCCCGTCGGGAGGGCGCCGACCTTCCCAGCGAGGAGGCTTCCGAAGCGAACGGCCGGCGGCCGCGCAGCGCCGACGGGAGGGGTGGCGGCGGCGGGAGACGCTACGGAAGAGCTAGACGCAGCAGGCCGCGGGGTGGGGACGTCCATTCTCCTCCCGCTCGGCCGGAGCGAAGCGAAGTTGCCAGTGATCTTCGTAAACTCGGCGTCCCGAGACCCTTCTGCGGCGTGCAGCCCCAGCCGCCCGCCTTGAACGCAAGGTCCACCCACGCTACCGTCCATGTCGGCAGTCGGGGGGCCGCCGTTCGCGGTTGCCCCATGGCCGCTTGGCCCCGTCGACGATGATCGCGCGGTACCGAGCAGTCGAGGAGCATCTGGCGAATTGAGCATCCCCCTAGGACCGATAGCCGTGGCGCTCGCCGCGGTCGCCGTCGGCTCTCTCTGCGCCAGCGCCGACGCCGCGCTGACCTCTCTCCCTGAAGCGCGTCTCCAGCTCCTGGTCGATCAGGGCTCCGAGCCCGGCTTTGCCCGCTATTCCGCCGATCGGCTCGGCCTCCTCTCCCGCTGGCTCGTCGCGCGCGTCACCAGCCTGAGCATCGCGTCGATCCTCATCGCCCGCGCCGTCGAGCAGGAGGTCGGGCTCCTCACGGGCTCCATCGTCGCGGTCGCCGGCGCCGTCCTCACCTACGCGACGTTCGCCGAGATCCTCGGCACGGTCGCGAGGCAAAGGCCGGAGGAGGTCGGCCGGCTCGCCCTCCGATTCCTGAAGCCGCTCGAATGGGCAGTGATCCCCGTCGCGGCGCCGCTAGCCGCACTCGGCCGCTGGATCGGGCGCACCGTGCCCGAGAGCCTGACGGCCGCCGACGCGCGGCTCACGCACACCGAGGTGGAGTGGCTCGTCGATCAGGGCGAGAAGACGGGCGCGATCGACAAAGAGCCGGCGACGATGATCCGCAACGTGCTCGACTTCAGGAACCTCACGGCGAAGGAGGTCATGGTCCCGCGCCGCCGCGTGTCGAGCATCGAGGCGACCACGCTGCTCGTCGACGTGCTCGAGCACGTCCGCAAGGACGGCCACTCACGGTACCCCGTGTATCGCGAGTCGCTCGACAACGTCGTCGGCCTCCTCTACGTGAAGGACCTCTTCGACGTCGTCGGCGCCGGAAAGATCGCCGAGACGAAGCTCGAGGACCTGATCCGCAAGCCCGTGCTCTTCCTCGCGGAGACCCAGTCCGCGCTGAGCGTGCTCCGCGAGATGCGCAGCAAGCGCCTCCACCTCGCGATCGTCAGCGACGAGTTCGGCGGCACCGGCGGCATCGTCACCCTCGAGGACATCATCGAGGAGATCGTCGGCGAGATCCGCGACGAGTACGACACCGAGGACATCGCCCCGATCCAGAAGCTCGCCGAAGGGCGCTTCGTCGCCGACGCGGCCATCCCACTCGGCGACCTCGAGATTCACCTCGGGCGCAAGCTGCCTGAGGACGGCGCGTTCGAGTCGCTCGGCGGCCTCATCGTGCATCGCGCGGGGCGCGTGCCCGAGGTCGGCGCGACCCTGCGGCTCGACGGCTACGATCTCATCGTCCGCGAGGCCGACGAGACGCGCGTGGTGAAGGTCGAGATCATCCGCGCCGAGCCCGGGCTCGAGCCTCCCGCCGAAGCAACCGGCTCGTGAACCGCGCATCGCTCGCCCATGAGCACCGGCCAGGGGCGCCGCCGCCTCGCGTGACCGCGCTGCGGCTCGTCGGGCCCGGCGCGGAGAACGCGCGCGGTCGATTCACGGCCCCGCTGGGAGCGACGTTCGAGGCCGGCGCCGCCGCCTACGCGGTCGCGCTCGGTCCCGAGGACATCACGGACGTCGCGACGGTCGCGCGGGTGCTGCCGGCTCCCGACGAGCTGCCGGGCGGAACGCTGCTCGTCGTGCTTCCGCAGGTCGCCCTGCCACCGTCACTCGCCAGCCGCTTTCTCGCGGCGCTCGGGCGCGGGCGCACGGTGTCGCGTGCGCTCCGCTCGACCGCGCTCGTCGCGCGCGGCTTTGTGCGCGTCGCGGCGGGCGTCGATCGAGAGTCGCGCAGCGACCTCGTGTGGGGCTATTCGCCGACTACTGAACGCGATTGAGGCTCGTGACGAGCTTCTCGGCGCGGTCGGTGAGACCGGGCTTGCTCTCGGTCACGACGTCGCCGCCGGGCGCGGCCGTCTCGCCGCGGATGTCCGTGAGGACGCGGCTGAGCTGGCTACCGAGCTGAGCGATGGAGCCCGAGGTCTCGCTCGGGCACGCGGCCTCGATCGACTTCGGGAGGACGTAGACGGCCGACGGCTTGTCGAGGTCGCCCTTCGTGTACTTCGGCACCGAGATGTTCTGGCGCGTGAGCGGCTCGGTCGCCGTGAACTCCGCCGGCAAGGCAATCGCCGTGGGGTTCGCGGCCTCGATCGGCTTCTGGAGCGGGGCGAGCAGCGCAAACGGGTTGCGCGACGGGTCCTGCTTCCCGAACAGGACGACGTAGTTGATCGTCGTCTTCTGGCCGGCCGTGAGCTGCTCGGTGATCGGCTTCTGCAACCGCTGGAGGAGACCGATGATCGCCGTCTTGCGGTCGTTCAACGTCTGCACGAGCGTGATGTATTCGATCAACGTCGACGTCGTCTCCTGCGGGAAGCCGCTGAAGCGCACGCCGGCGAGCTTGTTGCCGTCGAAGTCGACGTTGATGCCGCCGAGCTCCTTGGCGAGCGTGTCCGGGAACTTCTTCTCCTTGAGAAGGCTGTTCTTGCCGGCCTCGACCTTGTCCGCGATCGTCTTCAGCTGATCGCGCGACTTGGCGACGTCGCCTGCAAGCGACTTCGCGTCGCCCACCGACTTCTGGCGGCCCTTGTTGGTCTCCACGGCGCCGCCGGCGATGTAGCCGATGGCTCCGAGGACGACTGCGGCGACGAGACCTGCGATGAGGCCCTGCTTGCGGGCCCCCTTGCGGGCCTCGTGCAGGGCCATCTCGTCGACCTCGATGCGCTGCGGCTGCGGCGGAGGCGCCGGAGGAGGAGGCGCGGGGGCGCGATACGGCGTCGCGGCCGCAGCGAGCGGATTCGACGGATCGATCGGGCCACCCGGCATCTTTCCGAACGCGGGCGGCGGGCCGACCGGAATGCCCGGAGGCACCGGCAGTCCACCGCCCGACGGGCTCGACTGCGGAACGGCACCCACGCCTGCAGCGGCACTTGCCCCTGCAGACGGCACGGCCGGCACGGGAATACCCGCGACGGGGGGCGGAGGCGTGGCGCCTCCTGCGCCCTTACCCAGACGCGCCTTCAGATCGATCTTCGGCTTCTTCTCTTCGGCCATCGAGCCCCTCGAAACGCCCCGCGGTGTGCCGTCCAAAGCTCGTCAATGGTGACGAGCGACGGAACTTTGTACTGCTAGAGGAAACGCGCGCCCACGTTAGTGTTTTGCGGGGGTGAGCGCAACAAGCTGGAAGCGAACATGAGACCGCAGCGTCCCGCGTCACCTTTGACCCGGTCGTGCGGACGACTGCTTCGCGCTTGGCCCACGCACGCACATGCACGCACAATGGCGTCCATGAAGAGCGAGCGTCGAGGCGACGGGCGGGCACGGTTTCGCGGGGTGTTCGCGAACAAGTACATCGACGGCATCCCCCACCTTGTCGAGCTCGTCGACGTGTCCGCGAGCGGGCTTCAGGTGCGGCGTATTCTCGAGCCGGAGACCCGCTCGATGACGTACCCGCTCGAGCTGTCGGTCGGCGGCGTCACCCTCTGGGCCTGGACCCGCCAGGTCTGGCGGCGTGGGAGTCGAGAGGCGCTCTCCATGGTGTCGACCGACACCGTGGAATGCGCGCGGCTGCGGAAGTTCCTGCGCGCAGCGATGGCGGCGTGAGTCGCCTCCTCAGCGCGCTCGTCTTCGTCGTGCTCCTCGCCTGCTCACGGCGCGAGGCCGTCCCGGACGAGGCGACGCTCCGAGCCGACGACAAGCGCGAGCTCGAGCGCGTCGTGGCGATCGACGTGCGGGCCTCGCAGGCGATGCGCGAGGCCGACGAAGCGGCCCAGGTCGGCGACGCGGGCGCCGCGAGCCTCGCGGTGACGGGCCGAGCGGTCCCGTCGATCGACGAGGCGCTGCGGACGGCCGAGAGCGCAACGATGAAGTCCGCATGGGGCAAGGCCAAGCGAGACGAGCTCGTCGGTATCCTCCGCGATCGCAAGGCCGAGATGCCGAAGTACGAGGAGGCCGTGAGGACCGGCGACGCGGAGAAGATGCTGACCGCCATCCAGGCGCAGGCCGCCATCGAGCGCCGCGCCCTGGCGACCGTCTCCGCCGTGCAAGAAGGTCGTTGAGAGCGCCGCGCCCTCGCTTCGCGCTAAGCTACTCCTCGATTTGCGCGTCCTCGTCATCGACAACTACGACTCGTTCACGTTCAACCTGGTGCAGTACCTGGGCGAGCTCGGCGCCGACTCCGTCGTCGTGAAGAACGACGCCATCGACCTCGCGGGCATCGCAGCGCTCGCGCCGCAAGGCGTCCTCGTCTCGCCTGGCCCGTGCACGCCGAACGACGCCGGGGTCTCGCTCGCGGCGGTCGCGGGGTGCAGCGTCCCCGTGCTCGGCGTGTGCCTCGGCCATCAGGCCATCGGCCAGGCCTTCGGCGGAAAGGTCATCCGCGCCGACCGGCTCATGCACGGCCGCACCTCGCCGATCCTCCACGAGGGCAAGGGCGTCTTTGCCGGGCTCCCCTCGCCCTTCGAGGCGACGCGGTACCACTCGCTCATCGTCGAGCGCGCGAGCCTGCCCGCCTGCCTCGAGATCACCGCGTGGACGGCCGAGGGCGAGATCATGGGACTGCGCCACAAGGAGCGCGCCGTCGAGGGCGTCCAGTTCCATCCGGAGAGCATCCTCACGACGCACGGCAAGGAGCTGCTCGAGACCTGGGTGCGCTCGCTCGCCGCTGCATCCCGCACCTCGGCATCAGGCAGTGTGCATGGCTGACGTCGCGATCGAGCTTCCGTCGTTCGCCGAGGTCTTCGCACGGATCGAGTCTGATTCGCTGTCGCCCGGCGAAGTGCGCGCGGCGTTCGGCGCGATCCTCGCGGGCGCGTGGACGCCCGTGCAGATCGGCGCGTTCGCGACCGCACTCCGCATGCGCGGAGAGACGGCCGAGATGATCGTCGCTGCGGCCGAGGCCCTGCGCGAGGTCATGGCCGCGGTCGACCACGGCCTCGACGACGTCGTCGACACCTGCGGCACCGGCGGAGACGGCGCACACACGCTCAACGTCTCGACGGCCGCGGCGATCGTCGTCGCGGGCGCAGGCTGCTTCGTCGCGAAGCACGGCAACCGCTCCGTCTCGAGCCGTTGCGGGAGCGCCGACGTCGTCGACGCGCTCGGCATCCCGATCGACGTCGAGCCCGCGCGCCAGCGAGACGTCCTGCACGAGGCACGGATTACCTTCCTCATGGCGCCTGCCCATCACCCGGCACTCCGTCATGCCGCGACGGCGCGACGCGAGCTCGGCCTGCGGACCATCTTCAACGCGCTCGGCCCGCTCGTGAACCCGGCGCGTGCGACGCACCAGCTCGTCGGCGTCTACGACGACCGGCTACGCCCCGTGATGGCCGAGGCGCTGGGCCAGCTCGGCGTGAAGCGCGCGTGGGTCGTACGGAGCGAGGACGGCCTCGACGAGATCAGCCCGAACGCCCCAACGCGCGTGAGCGCGCTCGAAGGCGGAAGGGTCACCGAGCTCGTCGTGACCCCTCGCGACTTCGGGCTCGAGCCGAGCGGCCTCGACGCGCTGCGCGGAGGCGACGCGGCCGAGAATGCGGCCGCCATCCGGGCGATCCTCGGAGGCGAGGACCACCCTGCCCTGCCCGCGGTGATCCTCAACGCGGCGGCGGCGCTCTCGCTCGTGCGAGGCGGCGACCTCCGCGCATGCGCCGAGGAGGCCCGCAGCGTCATCGCCTCGCGCCGAGCCCACGACACGCTCGAGACCTGGCGGCGCGCGGCGCTCGCCGCAAAGGTGCCTCGATGAGCGGCGTCCTCCAGGCGATCGTCGCCGCGAAGGAGGTGGAGGTCAGGGCGCTCCTCGGCACGCGACGAGCCCAAGCTGCGCACGCGCCGCGCGGCCACGTGAAGACCTCGCTCCGGCGAGGCGCAGGCGAGCCGCTCCGGCTCATCGCGGAGAACAAGCGCAGGAGCCCGAGCGCAGGCGCGCTCTCCACGACCCTCTCGACACCCGATCGCGTGGCCCGCTACGCCGAGAGCGGCGCCGCGATGGTCAGCGTCCTGTGCGACGCGGGGTTCTTCGGCGGCTCCTGGGACGACGTCGTGGCGGCACGTGGCGCGCTCGCCGCGATGGGCTCCGCGATCCCCGTCCTGGCGAAGGAGTTCGTCCTCCACCCGCGGCAGCTCGAGGAGGCCGCCGCGTGCGGTGCCGACGCTGTGCTGCTCATCGCGCGGATCCTCGATCGCGAGTCCCTCGCCGAGCTCCACTTGGCAGCGCTCGGCCTCGGCCTCGAGCCGCTCGTGGAGGTCGTGACCGACGAGGAGCTCGAGTCGGCGCTCGGTGCCGGCGCCGAGCTCATCGGCGTGAACGCGCGCGACCTCGACACGCTCGTCATGGACCCGGTGCGCGCGGCGCGCGTGCTCGAGGCGATCCCGGCCGGCTGCATCCCCGTCTACCTCTCGGGCCTCAAGGGGCCTGCCGACGTCCAGCGGCTTGCCGCGACCCGTGCCCACGCCGCGCTCGTCGGCGAGACGCTCATGCGCGAGGAAGACCCGCGCGCGCAGCTCGCCGCCATGGTGCAGGCCGCGGGCAGCGCGCAAACCTGACTTTCCCCGATCGCGCTCGTATGCTCGAGGTGTGGATACGGGCGACGCACGCGGGCTCGACGGCTGGATCGACAGCTATCTCGATCACCTGCGCGTCGAGCGAGCGCTGGCCAGGAACACGCTCGAGGCCTACGCGCGCGATCTCGGCGAGCTCGCGCTCCAGGTCGACGACGCGGCCGCCGCCGACGTTCGTCGCATCGATCCGCAGGTGGTCCTCGACTTCGTGATCTCCGGCTCGCGGCGGGGAAAGTCGGCTCGGTCGAGCGCCCGGCAGCTCTCGGCGCTGCGCGGCTTCTTCCGCTTCCTCGTGCGCGAACGCGCCATCGACACGGATCCGACCGAGCTCGTCGAGCGCCCCAAGGTCGGGCGCAAGCTGCCGCGCGTGCTGTCGTACGAGGAGGTCGACCTCCTCCTCGGGGCACCTCCCCTCGACACGGCGCGCGGCATCCGCGACAGCGCGATGATCCACGTCATGTACGCGTCGGGCCTCCGCGTGTCGGAGCTGTGCTCGCTCAAGGTCGGCGACCTCGATCGCAAGGTCGGCACGGTCGCTCCGCTCGGAAAGGGCGGAAAGCGGCGGCTCGTGCCGGTCGGACAGGTCGCGCTCGAGCGCATCGACGCTTACCTCGAGCTCGTACGCGCGCACGCCAAGGGCGCGACGACCGATCCGCACCTCTTTCTTTCGCCGCGAGGAAAGCGCTTCACGCGCCAGGGCCTCTGGAAGCTCCTGAAGGCGTACGCGCGCGGCGTGGGGATCAAGACGCCGACGTCGCCTCACAAGCTGCGGCACTCCTTCGCGACGCACCTCTTGCGAGGTGGCGCGGATCTCCGCGCCGTGCAGGCGATGCTCGGCCACGCCGATCTCGGAACGACCGAGATCTACACGCGCGTCGCGCAGGACCACGTCCGGACGGCGTACGACAAGGCCCACCCGCGCGCGTAGACGCGAGCGACCTCCGGGACGACTCGACGAGAGTCGCGCGTTGCGGTACGCAGCGCCGATGCGCGCGCCGTTCACGGTGATCGAGCCCACCGGGGAGGAGACCCCCCTCGTGGTCGAGATCCCGCACGCGGGGCTCGGGGTCGACGGCCCCACGCTCGCCAGGCTCGCGGCACCGGCACGGGCGATCGGGCGCGACGCCGACCTCTACGTCGACGATCTCTACGCCGACGCGCCTTCCGCGGGCGCGACCGTCCTCACGTCACACGTCTCGCGGTACGTGTGCGACCTGAACCGAAGCGAGCGGGACGTCGATGCCGAGTCCGTCGAGGGAGCGCCCACGCATGCACGGGCGACGCGCGGCATCATCTGGCGCCTCACGAGCGAGGGCGCACGCGTCCTCGAGGCGCCGCTCTCGCGGGTCGAGCTCGAGCGACGCCTCGACAGCTACTACCGGCCCTACCACCGCACGATCGCCGAGCTCCTCGAGCGCAAGCGCGCGCGCTTCGGCTTCGCCGTCATCCTCGCGGCGCACTCGATGCCGAGCGTCGGGCGGGCCGGCCACGGCGACCCGCAGGCCGTCCGCGCCGACGTCGTACCGGGGACCCGCGGCCGGACCAGCGCGTCGGCCGCGTTCATCGACTGCGTCGACGCCCACGCCCGGAAGGCCGGCCTATCGGTGGCGCACGACGACCCGTACCAGGGGGGCTACACGACCCAGCACTACGGCCGCCCCGACCTCCATGTCCACGTGGTGCAGGTGGAGCTGGCCCGCCGCCTCTACATGGACGAGGCGACGCTCTCGAAGAACGCCGGTTTCGACCGCATGCGCACGTGGTGCACCGCCCTCGCGAAGGCCGTGGCCGCACTCCGCGCCCCCTGAATCCCACGAAAACACCGCAAAAGGCGCGGAGCCGCTTGACATGAACATGCGTTTCCGCCAAGTTGCGCGACTCCCATGGCGAAGAGCGACATCACCGGCAAGCGCAAGCTCAGTGCGCAGAACGTCTCGCACTCCAACATCAAGACGAAGCGCTGGCAGAACGTCAACATCCAGACGCGCCGCGTCTGGGTGCCCGAGTTCAAGCGTTACGTTTCACTGAACCTGACGACCCGCGACATCCGCACGATCGACAAGATCGGCGTGTTGGCCTACGCGAAGCGTCACGGCGTCAAGCTCTGACCTGAGCGTCAGCCAGCTTCACGATTCAGGCGTCTGGGCAGCAAGCTCCTCGGACGCCTTTTCGCGTTTGCCGTGCGTCAGCCGCGAGGTGCCCCAACGGCAGCTGCAAGTCGCGAGTCCCATGCTCCGAGCGCCGCGCCAGAGCGCCGAGCCTTCGGCGAACCGCGCTTCGCGCGGGGAGAGCGGAAGTTCAGGCTTCCCAGGGTCGTGCGCAGCACGATTCGCCGCAGGCGATGGGGGAGGATCGTCGCGTAGCGACGAATCGCGGTCGGTCCTTTAGCGGAGGACGGACGCGACGCCGGCGAGGTGCGAAACCGCGACGAGGCGCGCTTCGCCGTGCGCCTCGATGCGGTCGTCCACGATGACGGAGCGGAGCGCGCCCTGGAGGACCTCGTAGGCGTCCGACGCGCCGAAGGCGGCGAAGGCGAACTCCGGTCCGGAGTCGGTGCCCACGAGGGCAATGGGGGCCGCGGCCGGCCGCGCGTCGCCCGGGCGCACGCGGGTCTCGCCGCGGAGCACAGGCGTGGCGAAGAACGGGGCGCGGAGCCCGAGCTCGGAGATCGAGAGACCGGAGATGCCGTCGTCCCAGCACGCGATCGCGAACGCGCCGAAGCGGTCGACGGCGGCGACGGCGCGCGTGGTGGCGACCTCGACGAGGCCTGCGGGAGCGATCGGGAGCCCTCCCTCGTCGTTCGACCAGGGCAGCTCGTAGACGAAGCGCGTGCGCGCTTCGCTCTCGGCCTCGAGGCTCGCCGCCTTCGTGTTGCGATCTCGCGACACGCCCGAGCGCGGCGAGCTGCCAGCGCGAGCGGTGCGACCGGCGTTGGCCGCCCCGAGCACGTGCCTCGAAGCCGGGTGAACCTCGGGGCGCTGCGAAGACAGGTCATCCGACGTGAGCAGGCCGCCGTTCGTGCGCCCTGCGAGCACGAGGAGCTCGGCACCGAGCGGACGCTCCTCGACGGCACGCGGACCGCGCTGGGCGATCTTGGTGAGCACATCGTGGCGCGGCGAGCCCTTCGCGAGCGCGAGCGCGGGCGCGAGCACCTGCGCGAACGTCGCCGTACCCGCGGTCGCGACGGCGACCGAGAGCGTCGCGGGCAACCAGGGCACGCCTACCCTCGCCGCGTCCGGCACTTCCTCGCCCTCGCGGAAGCCGCGCGGGCGCGGCGCGCCGATCCCGGGCTGGCGGACGCGACCGTCGAAGGCGCGGAGGCCGACGCCGCCACCGCCGATGAGGATCTGCACGGGGCCGAGAAGGACGCCGGGAAACAGCGCGCAGGCGGCGAAGACGCCGGCGACGACCGCGTCGACGGCGTTGCCCTTGCGCAGCAGCTCCTCGGCGGCGACCTCGACCTCGGGCGACGATGCGACCGCGGCCCGTGACTTCCGCAGCGTCATCTACTCTTCCTGTTCGTCGTCGCTGACGGCGATCGAAGCGCCCTTCGGCCGGATGAGCCGACCGAGGCCGCCACGCTTGCCGGCCTTCGCCTGGCGAACGAGCGCACGCAGGGTCTTCCCTTCCTTGAGGGCTCCCGTCGTCTCGAAGACGACGTAGGCGTCGCGGCGTTCGCCGATCGTGTCGGCGACCTTCTGGAGCGCGGTTGCGGAGAAGGCCCGCGTGCCGCCGGATGCGCGGAGACGACCATAGGCGACCGGCCCCTCGGGCATCGGGTCGCGCGCCGGGTCGACCGCCACCGTGATCTCGAGCTTCTTTGCGTGCTCGGCGGCGTCCTCGGTCTCCCAGAGGCCGCTCGGCTCCCAGACGACGCTGCTCGCGTCGCGCGGAAGGCGGTCGACGAGCTTCGCCAGGCGATCGCGCCAGAGCTTGCTCGGCGTGACGTCGGGCGAGGTCGCGATGACGATCACGCGCGCCTCGAGGAGCGTCACGGTCTTGAGCAGGATCGCGAGCTCGGCCTCGAGCGCGTCGCCCGCCTTGAGCTTGCCGAGGTTCGGCCCGCCGATGACCGAGAACTCGAACGCCGCGGGCACGGCCTTTCGCCAGCGCCGGAGCGTCGCGTCCGACGGCGCCTGCTTCTGGCTCGCGGCGTCGAGGCCGCGGATCTCGAGGAGGTCGAAGCGCTTCGCGTACGCCGCGACGTCACCGCGTAGCTCCTTCGCGCCGATGTGAAGACGGGTCGCCATCCGCCGACGTAAGTAGACCGGCCCCCAACGAGTGTCGACACTTAACCGCCGAAGTGGAACCACTGGGTCGGGTGAGATCGCAGGAAATCCGCCAGGCTGTCCGCGAGATGCTGCGCGACCGCGTCGAGGTCAGCCTGGCTCGCGTGCCGCGGAACGAGCCGGCTCTCGTACAGCTCGACGACGTACTTCCGATAGCCGACGCGGGCGCAGAAGACCGGCAAGATGGGCGCACCGGAGACCTGCGCCAGGCGAAGCGGGCCTTCGGGCATCCTGGTGCGCTCGCCGAGGAAATCGACGTCACGCGTCCGCATCCGCGGAGCGACGCGGTCGATCTGTAGCGCGACCACGTTCCCCTGCCTGAGGTGACGCAGGAGCGGAAGCGAAGCGAGGGCGTCGTCGCCCACGTGGACGATCTCGATCCCCGCGCGCTTGCGAGCGTCGTCGTGGAGCGCGCGCGCGCCCTCGTCGGCCTCGCGCTGCATGGCGATCATCATCTCGAGGCCCTGGTTACGCGCGACGGCGGGCCCGACGGTCTCCCACCCGGCGGTGTGGGCCGTCACCATGATGATTCCCTTGCCGTGCGCACGTGCCGCCTCCACGTGCTCGACGTTGCGATGCGACGTCTCGGGGTGGCGCGGCCCGCTCTCGGCATCGTTCGAGAGGACCTCGGCGAGGCACGACGCGTACGTCGCGAACGTCTCGAGGACCTCGCGCGCGTCGCGCGCCTTCGGGACGGGCCCACGGATGCGGTTCAGGTTCCGCAGGACCGCACGGCGCGCCGAGGGAACGAGCGCCGCCGCCGCCCAGCCGAAGACCGGCGGGCTGTACCGCACCCACCACTCCGGACCGCGCGACGCGCCGAGATGCGCGAGGCGCCGCCAGAACAGCGCCTCGTGGGCTCGTGGTTGTTTCGCTTCGCTCATCAACGGTCTCGGCAGCGTCGCATCCTCCAACGGAAGCGGAGTCGATGGATCGCACACGGGCCCCCCTCTGGTCCATCAGGGACCCGGCTCGGCGATTCCGAGAGCGGCGGATTTTTACGTGATTCACTGCGTTTCCACGGAGCGAATGTGGGGATTGGTCGCAGCTCCACACAGGTACGGCCGTTGCATCTGGACCTTTCCATGGCGATGTTCGAGAGGCTCACGTTCGGGGTCGGTTCCACGCTGCTCGTCACGCTCGTCGCGTGTGGTGGCGCCGACCCGAGCATCTCCGACTTCAACAAGAGCACCGGCCGCAGCAACACCGCAGGCGACGACACGGCAGGCTCGGGCACGCTCGGCGGCGGCACCAAGACGGCCGCCCCCGGAGCCGGCACCGACCTCGCCGCGTGCGCGACGCAATCGGCCACCGCCGAGGCTCGCCCCGTCTACCTCGTCTTCATGTTCGACAGGTCCGGCAGCATGACCTCGAACGGCTCGCCCAAGTGGGGCTCGGCCAAGGCCGCGTCGAAGGCGTTCTTCGAGTCCGCGGACTCGAAGGGCATCAGCGCCTCGCTCACGTTCTTCCCCGATCAGACGGACTACTCCTGCAACGTCCCCGACTACGACACGCCGCAGGTCTCGATGGCCTCGCTCCCTAGCACGTCGTTCGGCCAGCAGCTCGACGGCGAGAGCCCGGGCGGCGGCACGCCGACCTACCAGGCGCTGCAAGGCGCGATCAAATACGCGCAAGAGGTCGCCGGCGGTCAGGGCAAGGACGGCAAGGTCGCGATCGTCCTCGTCACCGACGGCCTTCCCGACTCGGGCTGCGGCAACACCGCGATCAGCTCCGTGAAGTCGCTCGTCTCGGGCGTCGCCGCCACGCTACCGACCTACGTCATCGGCGTGGGCAACGCGCTCTCGAACCTCAACGACATCGCGTCGGGCGGCGGCACGACGAACGCGCTCATCGTCCCGGTCGACAATCCCTCGCAAATTCAGGCCGATTTCACGAAGGCCATCAACCAGATCAAGGCCTCGGCCCTGACCTGCGACTACAAGATCCCCGCCGCGCCCTCGGGCGCGACCTTCGATCGCTCGAAGGTCAACGTGCAGCACACGCCCAGCGGCGGCGCCGCCGGCACGCTCACCTACAACCAGGCCTGCACGGGCGGCACCGGCTGGCAGTACGACGACGCGAACAACCCCACGCGCATCCTCCTCTGCAACGGCACGTGCGACGGCGTGAAGGCGAAGGCCGGCAAGGTCGACATCCTCTTCGGCTGCGCGACGCAGACCGGCCCGGTGAAGTGACTCGAGCCCGCGCTCACTCGCCGGTCATGCACACGCGGAGCGACGCCTTCGCGCGATGCAGGAGCACATCGACGTAGCCACGGCTGATGCCGAGGGATGCGGCGACGTCCTCGCCCGGCTGCTCGTCGAGCAAGCGGAGCATCACGACGGCCTTCTGCGTCTCGCAGAGCTGGTCGACGCATGCGCGTAGGCGCACGTGCTCCTCGGCCTCGGCGACGAGCGCCTCGGCGGAGCCCTCCGGAACGGCGGGAAGCGGGAGCGCATCGACGTCCTCGTGGGGGCGAGCCACGTGATGGCGCCTGCGCTTGTTGCGCGCAGCGTTGCGGACCACGCCTGCGAGGTACGCAGGCCACTGCTCGCGATCGCCGGGGAGCTCCTTCTTCTGGGCGACCTGGAGGAAGGTGCAGAGCGCGTCCTGAACGCATTCGACCGCATCCTCGGCCGAGGCGCCCTCCCGGCGGGCCAAACGGACGAGCTCTGTGCGGCGGCCCCGCGCGAGGTCGCCCAGCGCGGCAAGGACGTCGAGCTCCGCAGAACCCGTTGGGGGAGGGTCTTTCGGCCGGGCGGCTTTCATCGGGGTTTCCAGCAGCCTCATCTTAGCTCCGATTCCCGAGCTGTAAGATCGGTCGCGCCGGTTACCCTTGTCGTCATGGCAAACAGCAAGAACGTGGTCGTGGTCGATGATGCGAGCTTCGAGGCCGAGGTCCTGAAGGCCGACAAGCCGGTCCTGGTCGACTTCGGCGCGACGTGGTGCGGCCCCTGCAAAGCCCTGGCGCCGGTCGTGGCCGGCCTCGCGGACGAGACGGTCGGCAAGTACAAGATCGTCACCGTCGACATCGACGACGCCCCCGGTGTCGCGCAGAAGTACGGCATCCGCGGCGTCCCGACGCTCGCGGTCTTCCGCGGAGGTGCAAAGACCGCCTCGCACGTCGGCGTCACCACGAAGGCGAAGTTGATCGAGCTGCTCGAGACGACGTGACCGCAACCGGCGGAGGCGCGCGCGCATCTCAGGCCTTGCCGTGGATGCGCGCCCTCCGTCTGCTTCGCGTCCTGCGCGCGCTGACGGACGTTGGGTTCCTCGCCTACTGGGCGGTGACGCTCCCGCATGTCCTGCCGGTGGTGACGCGCGCATGGGCCGCCACCGCGAGCCCCGCGAGAACGCCGCCGACGACGTAGCAGCCGAGGTCGTGCCACGCGAACGTGTCCCCGAGCACGACGCGCAGCGCCCTCGGCGCGCGCGCGGGGATCCCGCTGAGCTGGAAGAGCTCGATCGCGAAGGAGAGACCGATCGCGCTCCCGGCGATCGCGCGCGCGCTCGCTCGCGGCCACACGAACGCGACGAGGAACCCGATCATCACGGCATACGCGACGTCGCCCACGCTCTTGTCCCAGAGGTGGAGCCCGACGGGCAGGAGCCGCGAGCCCCCGCCGATCGCGACGGAGAACACGACTCCGCCGGCGGCGACGCGCCGTCTCGACGTCGCCTGTTGTCGGTTCAAATCCGCAGCACGTCGGGCTTCACGCCGAGCAGGTGCTCGAGCCACGCGTTCGCGAGCTTCTCCTGCATCGAGTTGGCGCGGAGCCGCTCGTTCAGGTGCTTGAAGTCGACCGAGTCGAGGTCCTGGTCCTGGTTGTAGCAAGAGAAGACGAGCGTCTCCTTGCCGGTCACAGGATCCTTGTGCTTCTGCAGGCACTGCGCGCAGACCTCCTTCATCATGCACTGCATCGGGGAGTTGATGCTGCCGATGGCGAGGTGGCGCGGGTCGAGCATCGGCTGGAGGACGCCATGACGCGCCTCCTTCACCGCCGCCATCATGCGGTCGGAGCCGATCGCGATGATGCGCTTCACGGTGGAGAGCTTGATCTCCTTGTTCGCGATCTCACCCTTGCCGTACGCGACGATGGACTGGACGATGTTGCCGCGGAACTTGGCGTCCTGCGGACGACGCGGCTCGATCTCCACGCCGCTGTCGGTGCACCAGATGACCTGGTCGGTGTACTGCTCGATGTCGTCCTGCTTGAAGAGGTCCTCACCCTTCTTGTAGCCCGCGAAGTAGAGGACCTTCGCGCCGAGCGCCTTGAAGGCGCGGGCGATCGAGAAGAGGACGGCGTTGCCGAGGCCGCCGCCGACGAGCATGACCGTCTCGTTGCTCTCGATCTCCGTGGGCGCGCCGGTGGGCCCCATGAGGACGACCGGCTCGCCGGGCCGAAGCGCCGCGCACAGCCGTGAGGAGGTGCCCATCTCGAGCACGATCGTGCCGAGGAGACCCTTCTCCTCGTCGATCCACGCGCCAGTGAGCGCCAGGCCCTCCATCGCGAGGCGCGTGCCCTCGACGAGCGGCGCGAACGACTCGAAGTTCTGCAGGCGGTAGAACTGGCCGGGCTTGAACTTCCGCGCGGCGAGCGGCGCCTTGACGACGACCTCGACGATGTTCGAGGTGAGGCGGATCACGTCGACGACGCGAGCGACGAGAAGATCGTCGATCTTGTCGAAGAACGCCTGACCCGCGGCGTCGCGCTTCGGCTGGTCGGCCGGCGAGTAGCTCGCGACCTCCGGATACAGGGCGGCGACGTGCTTGAAGCCGTGCTTCGCGCTCGCCATCGCCTTGACGACGCTGCCCGCGTAGTACGGGTGGTTGTCGCCGTAGAAGGAGACGATGTTGCGCTTGCCCGAGCCGCCGACGTAGCTCGCAAAGAACGCCTCGTCGGTGTTCTTCGTGGCGGGCGTGAGCGTGACCTCGCTGCCCGACACGTCGGCCGTGTGGAGCTGGAAGTACTGCATCTTCGTGTCGAGCGCGAAGGTGCCCTCGTACTCCTTCTCGTACATCGTGTTGGGGCTCGTGCCCGCGGCGACGCAGAGCGTCCGTGCCGGGAGCTCGACCTCGGAGCGATCGCCCGACAGGCGAACGAACTTCACGGCCTTGATGTGGCCGCGCGAATCGAGGACCGCCTCGACGGGGGCAAGGCCCTCGACGTAGCGGACGCCCTCCTCGAGGCTCTTCGCGACCTCCTCGTGGTTGAGGCGATACGCGGGCGACTCGAGGACCGAGCGCCGATAGACGAGCGTGACGCCGCCCCAGCGATCGAGCAGCGGCTGCAGGCGCGGGTCACGGCCCTCGCGGGCGGCGCGATCGCGCTCCTCCTCCAGCTCCTTCGCGTGCTGGAGCTGGACCTGGAGCTGCTCCCACTCCTCCTCGTCGAACATGGCGCGGACCGCCTCGGCGCCCTTCTCCTCGGTGAGGCGATGGATGCGCGTGGAGACCTTCTCGAGCTGTACCGGGTAGTACGCGAGCAGCTCGGTGGCGGTGTCGATGGCGGTGAGGCCGCCGCCGATCACGACCGCCGGCAGCTGGATCTGCAGGTTCGCGAGCGAGCTCTTCTTGTAGGCACCCGAGAGCTGCAGGGCCATGAGGAAATCGCTCGCCTTGCGGATGCCGCGCGCGAGGTTGTTCTTCATGTCGATGATGGTGGGGCGACCGGCGCCTGCCGCGAGCGCGACGTGGTCGAAGCCGAGCGACCATGCGTCGTCGAGCGTCATCGTGCCGCCGAAGCGCACGCCGCCGTGGATGCGGAGGAGCGGATTGCGAGCGAGCGTGATGTAGAGGAGCGTGAGGAAATTCTTGTCCCAGCGAACGGTGATGCCGTACTCGCTGACGCCGCCGAAGCCGAGGAGCGTGCGCTCGTCGAGCTCTTCGTAGAGCGTGCCGAAGTCCTTCACGGGCGTGGGCAGCGTGTGCTTGCCGTTGCCGTGCTCGCCTACCAGCTCGACGGGCAGCGGCTCGATCTTGAGACCGTCGACCGCAACGACGCCGAAGCCCTCGCGACAGAGATGGTGGACGAGCGTGTACCCGGCAGGGCCGAGGCCGACGACGCACACGTTGCGACCGTTGTACGGCAGCGGGTACGGACGGCGGACGTCGAGCGGGTTCCAGCGCGCGAGCAGGCCGTAGATCTCGAGGCCGAACGGCAGCTGCAGCACCTCCGTGAGGACGCGCGTCTCGATCTGCGGGATGTTGACCGGCTCCTGCTTCTGGAAGACGCAGGCCTTCATGCAGTCGTTGCAGATGCGGTGGCCGGTGCCCGGGCACATCGGGTTGTCGAGGCACACGAGGGCGAGCGCGCCGAGCGCGTCGCCGTCGCGACGCATGACGTGCATCTCGCTGATCTTCTCGTCGAGCGGACAGCCGGCGAGCGTGACGCCGAGCGGGTTCTTCTTCAGCTCGTTGGTCTTGTTGTCGCGGAGGCCCTTCGAGCACGAGTCCTTGTCGCGCTCGTGGCAGTAGAGGCAGTAGTCGATCTCCTGCTCGACCGCGCGCGGGTCGCCGCGGCGGTCGGTGAGGGCGAAGCCGTCGCGCTCGCGGCGCTCGTGCTCGGGCCCGACGAAGAGCTCGGGGATCTTCGGCTCGGGGCGGCGCAGCTCGACGAGCTTCTGGTAGTCGAGGTTCTTCGGGACGTGGAGCGACGGCCACAGGTGCGCCGGGTCGCCGTGGTCCTTCTTGCGGTGCCCGAGCCAGGCCTCGATCGCGTCGAGCGCGAACGAGACGACCTTCTGGTTGTCGACGTCCGTGGGCGTCGTTCCGTCGCCGAGCGCGCAGGCGGCCTCGCTCACCTTGCTCGCGTGCCAGCTCGACGAGAGCGCGGTGCGGAGCGCGACGGCGCGATCGCGGAGCTCGCTCGTCCACTGGGCGCCGCCGGCCTTCGCCGCCTTGCGGGCGACGTCGTCGACCTCGTTCAGGAGCACGACTGCCTTGGCGACGGAGAGCTCTTCGTCGGGCAGGTGGCTCGTGCCGCGCTTCAGCACGGCAGCGGCATCCGTCGGAGACATCGCGGAGATCGCGGTCGTGGCGACGGCGCCGGCCTCGGCCAGCGTGCCGTTCCAGGCCTTGCCGGCGTCGGCCTTCAAGACGCGCTTCTTCGCGAAGTCCTGCTTGAAGCGCCAGAGCGGCGAGCGGTCCTTCACCTCGGCGGCGAGGTCGGAGAGCTCCTTCTCGACACCGAAGAGGCGCCCGACGAAGGCGCTCACGAACGGCGTGACGGCGAGGAGGACGGTGCTCACCTGCTCCGGCGTCATGCCGGCGCCCTGGCACTTCACGTAGCCCTCGTACGAGGTGGCGACGTCGGGGGCGCGGGTCTTCAGATCCGTGCAGAATACATGGTGGAGATCGCGAAGGCGCTCAGGCGAGAAGAGGTCGGGGTAGCGGAAGCCCTCGATGCCGAGGGACATCGAAGAGCTCGGCCTCTCGGCCGGCGGGGGGAACGACTTGCGCGTGGCTCGGAACGGCGTGACGGACATGTCCTTCTCTTCTCTTCTCTCTCTTCTCTCTCTTCTCTCTCGCCTCGGTCGTCTCAGTCGCCCTTGTCGGCCTTCGCGCTGTTCACGGACGGCGGCCCCTCGGCCGGGACGAACGCCGTGTCGGCGAGCGTGCCCTCCTTCATGCCGAAGTAGACCTCGCACTGGTCGAACATGAACTTCTGCCCCTCCGCAGAGGTCAGGTCGACGCGGTACGTGTTGATGAACTTCACCGAGTCCTTGAGCCACATGTCCCAGGCCTCCTTGGAGACCTCTTCATAGAGGCGCTTGCCGAGCTCGTTCTTGTAGGGCGGCCGGGGGAGCCCGGGGAGCTCCTTGCCAAGCTTGCGGCACTTCACGAGGCGCGGTTCGGTCATGGGCGGGCTTTTACCCGCGGTTGCGCGCGGACGCCAGCCCGTCAATCGAAGGGCAAGGCGAGCTGGAACGACTTCGAGCGCCGGATGTCGAGGGCGCAGACGGAGCCGTGCGGCAGGACCGAGACGTCCATGCGCGGTACCGCCGACGCGACCGTCTCGAGCGCCCGCTCGGGCGTGTTGTTCGAGCGTGAGAGGTGGCCGAGGTAGATGCGCCCGAGGCGCGAGCCCACCAGCCTGGCCGCGAGCTCTGCAGTCTGGAGGTTAGAGAGGTGCCCGAGCCCGCCTGCGACACGTTGCCGGAGCCTCATCGGGTAGGGCCCGAAGGCGAGCATCTCGGAGCAGTGGTTCGCCTCGACGAGCGCGGCGTCGCACGACGCGAGGAGCGCGGTGAGGCCCGGCGTGGGCCGGCCGACGTCGGTCGCGATCCCGATCGCGTGCTCCGTCGAGGCGATCCGGAGGGCAATCTGAGGAGCGTCGTGCGGGACGTGCTCGGCGAGCAGCTCGAGCCCTCCAATGTGGAACTTGCGGCCCATCTCGACCTCACGCACCTCGAAGCGAGCACGGACCTTCGGTGCGTCTATTCCCGCGTGGAGGTAGACCGGGCAGCGGAGGGCTCGTGCGATCTTCTCGACTCCTCCGAAGTGATCGCCGTGGTGGTGCGTGGGGACGATCGCGTCGATCGCGAGCTGGCCCGGCCCGCGGTCGAGCGTGACCCCGAGCGCCGCGAGCCGAGCCTCGAGAACGCGTGGCCCGAGGCCTGCATCGACGAGGATGCGAACGCCCTCCGCCTCGACGAGGAGAGAATTGCCGCTCGAGCCCGTACCGAGGACGAACGCACGAAAGGGCGGCGCGTTCGTCGCGTTCGTCACCCCATGAGCCATCGCAAGAAGCTCGCGCCGAAGCAAGCCTTGGGCTTCGCCTCGTCTCGTCGTATCGTGCGGAAGGCGTCCGTGAGCTCTCGCCCCTGCCCCAACTGCGGAAGTCCGCTGGCCGAGCTTGCTCGCTTCTGCGGGCAGTGCGGCACCACGATTGCGAGCAGCGGCGCGCCTCCCGCGGCTCCGCCTCTGGTGCACATGCCGGAGCCGGCGAACGTGCACGAGGAAGTCACCGTCGCGCGGCCGAAGATCGATCTGGCCGCGATCAAGACGATCATGGACGCGGCGCCGTTCGGAGCTGCCGCGGCGGCGCAGCATCCCGCGCCCGCGCCCGCGGCCGGAGCTCCTCCGCGCGGCGGCGACCTCGCGAAGACGCAGATGCTCGGCGCGACGATGGCCGACCCCGACGCCCAGGAGCGCGCCATCGCGATGCGCGAGGCCGCGCTCGCCGAGGCGGCAACCGCGCAAGCACCGCCGGTCGCGCCGAAGGCGAGCCTCCACAAGACGATGATGATGGGCGGCGAGCCCGGGCCCAAGTCAGGCTCCGAGCGACCGACCGCGCCGCCGCCCGCGCCGGGCGCCACGAGCCCGCTCTCGCACAGCGTGCTCGAGCCGAAGTCGTGGCACCCGCCGGCGCTCACGCCCGACCCCGCGCCTGCGAACGTGCAGCCTGCCGCGCCTGCCCAACCCGAAGCCGCTCGTCCCCAACCGGGAGGTGGCATCGGGGCGGCCGCGCATCGAACGATGCTCGGCATGCCGGCGACCGACCTCGGGCTGCCTCCCAGGGCCAGCGGCGGGCCGCTCGGCGGCACGATCCCGCTCGGCGGACCTCCCGCGCACATGCTCGCCCCCGGCGCAGCGGCACCGCCGAATGCCGCGCACAAGACGATGCTCGGTGTCGCCATCCCCGGCATCGCACCGACCCACGGCGCTGCGTCCGGGCCCCCTTCGAACGAGGGGTCAGGAGCACCCGGCCCCGCGCCGAACCCGCTCTTGATGCAGAGCAAGCAGAGCACGATGCTCGGCGTCGCCATCCCGGGCATCGCGCCGACGCACGCCCCCGGCGGCGGCCCGCACGGCTCGACCGTGCAGATGCCCCAGTCGGGCTCGCCGCAGGGTCAGCGGCAAGGCCACGACCCTCGCATCCCGAGCCAGGTGCAGCACACGGCCCTCGGGATGCCCGCGGTCGACGTGAAGATCGTCCCGCGTCCGAAGACGCTCATCGACGAGCCGCTCCCGATCGCACCGCAGATCCCGCAGAAGCGCGGCGTCCCCGCGGTCGCGCTGATCGGCATCCTCATCGTGATCGTCGCCGTCGCCGGAGGAGGCATCGCCTTCTTCGCGCTGCGGAACAGCGGAACCTTGTCGGCCGTCCCCCAGCTCGACGAGAACGGCCGCGAGTCGCTCAAGATCGGGTGCACGTCGTGCCCCGACGGGACGAACGTCTCCCTCGGTGCCTCGAGCGCCACCGTCACGGGCGGCGCGGCGGTCCTTCCGCTCCCGGCGCCGCTGTCGATCGGCGAGAACGATCTCACCGTGAAGCTCGAACGCCCCGCCGGCGGACGCCACGAGGACGTGAAGGTCCACGTGCCGGTCGCCTACCGCGTGCGCGCCGACCTCTCGACGCTCTCGGCACGACCGCCGGCGATCACGGTGCGCATCGAGGCGACGCCGGGAAGCGTCGTGAGTGTGGAGGAGAAGCCCGTCAGCCTCGACGCGACCGGACGTGGCTCCTACGCGATCGACCTCTCGAAGGAGACCGAGGGCACCGGCGAGGCGAAGACGTTCGAGCGGAAGATCCCGTTCGCGATCACCCCGAAGGACGGCAAGGCCGAGAGCGGCCAGCTCACCGCGCGCACGGGCATCGTGCCGCTCGCGCTCGACGCGCCGGGCCGCGACCTCCTCACCGACAAGGGCAGCGCGGCTGTCGCGGGCCAGACACGCGCGGGGTCGACCGTCACGATCGACGGCCAGGGCGTCCCTGTCGACGCGCAGGGCAAGTTCGGCGTGCGCGTAGAGCTCGCCGCCGTCGGCGAGAAGCCGCTCGAGATCATCGCCTCGGCTCCGCCGCTCGCGCCCCGCATCGTCAAGGTGAAGGTCACGCGCGTTGCGGCGCTCGCAGACGCGGCCAAGGGCGAGGACGCACAGAACCCCATCGGCTACGACGTGTTCGGCACCGACCCCGCGTCGAAGGTCGGACAGAAGGCGGTCGTCGAGGGTGAGGTCGTCGACATCCGGCCCACCGCGGGTCACACCGTGCTGCTCGTCGAGGACAAGAAGAAGTGCGCGAAGGGCGCGTCCTGCCTCGTGCGCATCGTCCACGGCGACGAGGACAAGGCCGCGCGCGGAGATACGGTCCGCGCGTACGGGCGCATCCTCGGCTCGGTCACCGCGAGCGGCAAGACGGTTCCCGACATCGAGGCGACGCTCGTGCTGCCGATCAAGGCAGGCGCGAAGTGAGCCGTTTCCGTCGCGTCGCACTCGCGACGGTCAGCCTCTTCTGCGTCGCGGTCGTGGCCTCGGTCACCACGATCCGTTCCGCCGACGCGCAGCGCGTCGACCCACGGCGTCCGAGTGTGTTCGTCGTCGGCGCGCCCGGCGGCGCCTCCCCCACCCTCCGTGGCGACGCGCGGCGCACCGGCTCGACGCAGGACGTCCTGCCCTCCGGCTTGCTCCGGATCGCATGGCGGAAGACGCTCGGCCTCAGCATCGAGCAGCCCGCGCTCGTCGGGTCGGACGGGATGCTCGCGATCGTCACCGCCTCGCGCGGCGATGTGATCTTCCTCGACGCGGACGGCGAGGAGAAGGCTCGCGTCAGTGCGGGCGCCTCCGCGGTCGGCCAGGCCACGATGACCTCCGACGGCACCGTCGTGTTCACCACGAGCGCCGGCGACGCGGTCGGCGTCCGGCGATCGAGTCCGCGCCCGCGGTACGTGACGCGCATCGGCGGCGAACGGAACGTGCGGGCGGCTCCCCTCTCGCTCGACGACGGCGGCGTCGTCGTCGC
>Ga0335397_10000140_pt1 | contig 80572 bp, 67 predicted proteins | sample MAT04_FD_205740 | JGI IMG/M metagenome (GOLD analysis project Ga0335397, IMG submission 205740) | Freshwater microbial communities from Lake Fryxell liftoff mats and glacier meltwater in Antarctica - MAT-04 (spades assembly) (version 2) ...
TCTTTTTCATAACATCCTGTCATTGCAGTTTAAAACAAGATTCGGAATGTAAATGAATGAGTATATTATTTCAACATAAACTGAAATCAATCTATCCTAAGATCGTGTGTTGATGGAGCACTAGTGGAAAACAAGGGATTAAGAGAAGATATCGAACTAAGTAATTTACCCGATGATCCCAGAACATTTTATGATACGTTAATGCTACTTCATCAACCCTATGATTATAAATCCTTCCTGTACGATAAAGACCTTAGACAAAGCAACTTACAAGAGCTACTTGATCTCAATCCATTATTTGATGTCGAAAAATATGGTGGTGTAGTTTGCATTTACGAGGATTGCGTTATTAAAAGCAGAGGTGAATTAGAAAAACAACTTAACGATCTGATAGCTATCCTACGTAATTATACCAAATCAGACAGTATTGAGATACCTGTTAACTATTTATTATTACTGTCATCAAGTTGTCATGTATTTGGTCTGAAAATTCAAAATGGTGCTCTTTCATTTAAGCTTTTTGATATTAATCAATTTCCTTCTTTTGAAATACCTCATTCTCGCCTTATCTTTGAAATAAGTATCCCTCTCATCTTGGAGAAAGCAACAAACAATAGTATCCTTGAATTATTGCATTTTTTTAGGGCATTTATAGAGGATTCTTATATTGGTTTAAACATGGCTATTGTTACTTTAAGAGCTAATCCTCACCTTGCAGATGTAGCTGCTCGCCTCAATGAGTATAAATGCACCAATCCTGTTAAGGAAGAATACGCTCAGCGGAAAACAAAATATGGTACGACTTTAGCTTATCTTGCAGCAAACTTTGGTCATCATGATGTTTTAGAATCATTAGGCACTTTTAAAAACGCAGATTTTTATTCCCTCTCCCCACGTGGTGGCTCTCCATTACAAGCGGCATGCATTAACGGGCATGTAAAGGCGGTAATAACATTATTAAAATATGTTGATCCAAGAACCTGTAAATTGGATCGCTCCCTTTTATCCGATGCCCAGAATTTAGACGTTGTAGAAGTTATTTTGAAAGATGGGAGAGATGATATCAACCATGCTGGAAGTCAATTCGCGGCTCCTTTATTATCAGCAGCTGATGAGGGCAATCTTCCTAAAATGAAATTATTACTTCAATATGGAGCAGATGTATCTGTTCAATATCAAGGATGTAATGCATTATCCTTAGCTGTTGAGAACAACTGTGCTGAAATGATACATTTATTGGCAAAATATAAGATGAAACTTGATTCCAAAATTGATGGAGAACATTCAGCAATCGCAATATCTATCAAATATGGAAAATTAGCGGCCTTCAAGGCACTATTTGAAAGTGGTGCAGAATGTATATTTTATAAAAGCTCTACCGCAGAACAAAACGTTGCTCATTATGCGTCATACTTCGGAAGAATTGAGATAATACGTTATCTCATTGAAAAAAATTTTGATATGACAGCAATGGTACCCGCATTGCATAAAACGGCACTTACTTTTGCTATTGAAGAAAAAGAATGGGCAATAGCAGCGCGAATATTAATGTCACTGGATACAATGACGGTAATAACTGACCACGATAAAGCACTTATCCAAGATAATCTCAATAATATTTATCAAGCTTATTCTGAGGAGAGGAAATATCTTCCAAAAGAATTACCATTGAATGTTATGCATTTAACTATATTAATGCCTGCCTATACTCAAAAATTTACTTTTACTAATTAGTTAATTTATTAAGATCATATAAAGCTTAATTAATGGCCCGATTCAATTTTTTGTGATAGGTCTAGTGTATACGTAGCCAGAACGGGAGGTTACCACTTTCAGGGGATCTTTCGCTGCGCTCTGGATGACGGAATACGTGATTAGGCCAGTGTCGTGTCACCAGAAGACAGCTCAAATAATTTTCCGTTATGATCCTCAATGCACAATTGCCCCGAAGAGGTGATGCCGCAGGCGACGCCGCTTATTTTTCCAGTAGGTTGCGATAATGTAATCAAATTTCCAGCCAGATAGTCGGTTTTTTTCCATTCTTCCATGAATGCAGAAAAGCCATTTTGCAGAAAGCGTTGTAAGTAATTATTTAATGAAATGAGCAAGTCTGCTATTAATTGATTGCGATCAAATTGTTTACCCGTAATTTCAAACAGAGAACAAGCTGGTTTATCAGCTAACTCCTGCATATGAGTAGGTGAATTTATATTCATCCCGATGCCAATAATAACCTGAGCGCTACTATTTGGTTCGGCAATTACCTCAATTAACACGCCGCATAATTTTTTATGATGCCACAGTAAATCATTTGGCCATTTAATCAGAATATCGTGTGCAATGTTATTTTTTCGCAGGCAATCCAGCGTGGCGAGGCTCACCACCAAGCTTAATCCTGATAATTGCGATAAACAACAATCGAATTGCCAGCGACTGGAAAAATAGATATTTTCGCCAAACGGTGATATCCATTGTCGTCCAAAGCGCCCTCGACCCAGAGTTTGTTTTTCCGCGCAGCAAACATCGATATGCTGACTCAGAGGCAAGTCTTTTAAGAAACGATTAGTAGAGTCTATTTCAGAAAACAAATGAAAATCGAGAGTTCGATCAAAATTAGTTTGATTCAAATGATTTCGCAATAACGACTCATCTAAAGCAATGAAAGGCTTTGCAAGTTGATAGCCCTGTTGCGCAATTCTATTGATTGCCAGGCCTGCATCGATTAGCTGACTTATATTTTTCCAAATGGCAGTACGTGAAACGCCCAGAATATTACCTAAATCGCTACCACTATGGCATTGTCCATCAGCAAGAAAAGCTAATAATCGAGATTGCAGTGGGCTAAATTGTTTCATCAGTTAATCCAGTGTGTTGATGGATGGTAATTTTTCGCAGAACACTTATTGATGGATCATAGCAAAGCGCAGCGCTGCAATTGGTTTGAGGCATAAAGGAGAGCATTTTCCAGGATTTATTATGGATGGGATCAAAAATAGTCTGATTTTTGTTAGGCAACTCAGAGACGGTAAATTGTTGAGTAGGGTAAGCCAATCCCATGCCACAGGCTTTTATAAACGCTTCTTTTTGCACCCAGATATTAAAAAATGCTAAGGGCATAATTTTTTTTGGCAGCCTGGATAAGGCTGATTGTTCCTGTTCAGAAAATAAACTATTAGCTATGCCGTGATAAGGTCGCGCAGAAAAAAACTCTAAATCAACACCCAAAGGAAGAGTACCAATTGCTAAAATTGCCCACTCACCAGAATGGCTAAGATTAAATTCAATTTCAACATTTGCTACCCGTGGTTTACCATATTTATTATAGGTAAATTCAATATCCTGAGGGTTTTGCTGAGTATAGCGAGCCAAAATAAGGCGCAGTGTTGAACGCGCTATGGTAAATCGGCGTTGGTGTCGATCAAAATGAAAGCGGGTTGCCCGTTCCCGTTCTTTATCGTTTAAAAGAGGCTCATGTTGCTTGTTAAGTGTATGAAGTGGAAATTCCCAGATGTCTATACGATCATGCTGTAGAGAGCAATCATTGAGCTGCATTGGCAAAAATAATGAAAAGTTAGGCATCAAAGAAATATCAACGGTGGCATAGTAAGGCAGTTGGAGTTATCATAGCGTATTATGTTTAATTCGCCAACGAGTAATGAATGAGCCGACAATTTTTGGATTTTGAACAACCGATTGAAGAGTTGAATCAAAAAATTCAAGCGCTGCGCATGGTGGGAAATGATAAGGAAGTTAATTTAAGTGAGGAAATTGCCCGCCTTGAGACAAAAAGCGAAGAATTAACAGCCAGTATATTTGCCAATCTTGAACCCTGGCAAGTAACGCAAATGGCAAGACATCCTTCACGCCCACAAACCACGGATTATCTCGAACATATTTTTACTGATTTTCAGGAGCTTCATGGGGATCGTCATTACTCTGCTGCACCAGCTATTATAGGCGGGCTTGCACGTTTAAATGGTGAGCCGGTTATGGTATTGGGGCATCAAAAAGGTAAACGTACTAAAGAAAAAGTATACCGTAATTTTGGTATGGCGCGTCCTGAGGAATACCGTAAAGCATTGCGACTGATGAAAATGGCTGAAAAATTTCGTTTGCCAGTTTTTACATTTATTGATACTGCAGGAGCTTATCCAGGCATCGGCGCAGAAGAGCGCAATCAATCGGAAGCGATAGCCAGAAATCTGCTTGAAATGGCTAAACTGCGAACACCTATTATTTGTACCGTAACCGGTGAAGCGGGTTCGGGAGGTGCTTTGGCCATTGGAGTCGGTGATCGGGTATTGATGTTACAGTTTGGTATTTATTCAGTAATTTCTCCTGAGGGTTGTGCTTCTATTCTATGGAAAGATGCGGCTAAAGCCAGCGAAGCTGCTAAAGCAATGGGTGTAACAGCCAGCAAAATTTATGATTATGGCTTGGTTGATGAAGTAATTCAGGAGCCATTAGGTGGTGCACATCGCAATATTTCTGCAATGGCAAGCCGTTTAAAATCGATATTAATCGAAGAGCTAAACGCTTTGAAACACATGCCGCTTGACCAGTTATTGGAAAACCGATATCAGAAATTTATGGCAATGGGCGCTTGTGACTAAATCGTTAGGTACAATAAACTGGCTGAAGGACTTCAGCCAGTACAACAGATTATATGTTGGTTATAGTGGTGGTCTGGATTCAACTGTTTTATTACATCTTCTTGCCAGTCAAACTGAGTTACTTCCTACAATTATTGCAGTACACGTCAATCACGGCTTAAGTATAAATGCAGATCAATGGCAACATCATTGCGAAAAATTTTGTGCATCGAATCAGATTCCATGTATTAGCCGCCAGGTCAGTATTGTACCGGATGCCAATATTGAAGCGAGAGCCAGAGAGGCGCGTTATAAGGTGTTTGATTTCTTGCTTGGAGAAAATGATTGTCTGCTGTTGGCTCATCATCAAAATGATCAGGCTGAAACCGTATTACTGCAATTATTCAGAGGGGCGGGTATTGATGGGCTTGCTGCTATGCCGGTCATTAAAACGATTACTCAGAGTTATTTAGCACGTCCGTTATTAAACTATTCCCGTCAACAACTAGTTGATTATGCATCAATACATAATTTGTACTGGATTGATGACGAAAGTAATATTAATAACAGTTTTTCCAGAAATTTTCTTCGCAACGAAATTATCCCTTTATTAGAAAATCGTTGGCCTGGTGTCGTAGCCAATCTTGCTCGTACAGCGCTTCATTGTCAGCAATCTCAAGACTTACTGGAGCAATTGGCGAATATCGATCAGCCGCAAGGGTTTACCCAGCAATTGGACTTGAAGAGTTTGCAAAATCTTGGGTTCTCACGTATTCAGAATATATTAAGAATATGGCTAAAAAAAAATAATGTCCGTATGCCTGGTACGGTTATATTTAATCGTATTTTTAATGAAGTTATAGTGGCAGATGCGGATGCAGAGCCTGAGGTTGCCTGGAGTAATTATCGAATTCGGCGCTATCAGCACGTGTTGCATTTAAGTATCGGTCAATTAGAAAAACCAGTGAATATGCAATGGAATAAATTTCCAAATAATCTTTATTTAGGTGATAATGGCCATTTTTTGCAGGCGATGCCGAGCGAGAAGGGTGTTAGAATCTTGCCCACCAGTAAAATTGATGTGTGTTATCGGCAGGGTGGAGAGGAAATTGTCTGGCATGGGCAAACAAAATCACTTAAAAAATTATTTCAGGAATGGCGAATACCGGTATGGCAACGTGACTGCATTCCACTTATTTATGTCGATGGTGAATTAGCGGTAATTACCAGCTATGCGATTGGTGATTTATTTTATGCAGAAGGTGGTGGGGATGTTTATCAGATTTCAAAAGAACCCTCATCCGTCACTGCGTGACCATTAAATTAAGTCGAGATCCTACGTCCCGCGGCTTGTCCGCGGGATCCAAAGATCCAGGTATAAAGCGAGATTTCTGGATCCCGCGGACAAGCCGCGGGACGTCGGCCAATGGAGCGACGGAGGTTTCTAATCAGGAGAGTAAAAGTGGTTTCAGGTTTTAAAATAAGTTGGTTATTAAGCTATCTTTCCATAGCTTCTATGTCCGCAGCAATCATCACTCCAGCATTACCTGCTATTGAAAGTCAATATAATTTGGGTCAAGGCGAAGTTGAATGGATGGTATCAATATTTTTATTGGGTTATGTAATTGGTCAGCTCATTTATGGTCCTTTGGCTAACAGATGGGGACGTGTTTCTGCCTTAAGAACCGGCCTGGTAATCAATATTCTTGGTATAGGTTTATGCATTCTTGCTGTTGCCATACATCTATACTGGTTATTGCTTTTAGGTCGCTTAATCAGCGCATTGGGGGCTGCCAGCGGTTTAGCCTGCACCTATATGATTATCAACGAATGGTTACCCGAGACACAAAAAAAATCAGCGATGGCCTATTCCATTATTTCATTTACCTTAGGTATTGGCCTTGCAGTAACAATTGGCGGTCTGATTACAGAATATTGGGTGTGGTCAGGATGTTTTTTAATTTTATTAATTCACGGAATTATAGTTTTAATTGGAACAGCTGTATTCCCGGAAACATTAATAAAACCGCAATCCATGAATATTAAATCTATTATCCAAGGATATAAACTGGCTTTATCCTCCCCTACGCTCGTGATATTTGCTCTTGCTATAGGTTTTTGCTCTGTAGTGGGTTATTGTTTTTCTGCAGCAGCACCGCAGATTGCTATTGAGAGATTACATTTATCTGCCGCCGATTATGGCTATTGGAATTTACTAAATATGATCGGTATGTTGGCTGGGGGGCTAAGTGCTAAATTTCTCTTGGGTCGTTTGCAGCCGTTGCATGTAGTAGCGATAGGTCTTGTACTGAGTGCAACAGGTATATTGAGTTTATTTTTGATGCTGGAAGTTAACTCAACGTCTGCATTATGGTTTTTTATAAGCTCTATGAGTTTGTATTTATTCAGTAGCCTGATTTTTTCAGGTGCATCATTTATTGCCTCAAGCGCAGTATTAACAGATAAGGCCAGCGGCTCTGCGATGATGAGCTTTATAAATATGTTTTCAGCAATGCTGGCCGTGACTCTAATGGGCTATTTATCGACCAATATGTTAACTGCTTTTGTAAGTATATTGGTGATTAGTTGGTTATTAATAGGGGCATTACTAACACTCCGGCAGATTAACAGCTAAACCACCCATGGATGTTTCCTTATAAATACTTTGCATATCCATTCCGGTTTGCTTCATGGTTTTAATAACTTTATCAAGGGATATCTGATGTTGACCATCACCTATTAAAGCCATTCGAGATGCGTTAACGGCTTTTACAGCACCCATAGCATTACGTTCAATACAGGGTATTTGTACTAAACCAAGCACCGGATCACAAGTCATGCCCAAATGGTGCTCCATAGCAATCTCTGCGGCATTTTCAATTTGATTGGTAGTTCCGCCTAAAACTGCAGTCAAACCAGCTGCAGCCATTGATGAAGCCACACCAACCTCACCTTGACAACCCACTTCAGCACCTGAAATTGAAGCACCTTTTTTATAAAGAATACCAATAGCTGCGGCAGTTAAAAAATAAGTATAGATATTTTCTTTATCCATCTTATCGTGTGCTTCCTGACAATATTTTAAAACAGCGGGGATAATTCCTGCTGCGCCGTTAGTTGGAGCGGTAACAATACGTCCACCGGCTGCATTTTCCTCATTCACTGCCATTGCATACAAGTTCAGCTTATTCATGATATCTGATTGCTCAAATACACTTTTAATACCTTGTTGCGAATTTAATTTCTGGTATAAATCAGGCGCACGCCTTTTTAAAAGCAAGCCGCCAGGTAAAATTCCCGGATGATGACAACCATTTTCTATGCATTCATCCATTACTTTAGCAATTGCCAGAATATCCTGTTCAATACTTTGTTTATCGCGCCATATCAGCTCATTAGCCATCATTAATTCAGCAATAGTCAAATTGTTTTGCTGACATAACATGAGCAATTCAAAACCTGTAGAAAAAGGGTAGGGCAGGTCTGAGGATTCATCGGCAGTAGTCTGTTCAAACTCTTCTTCGGTAGTAATAAATCCGCCGCCAATGGAATAATAAACCTGGCTTGACAGGTTTAAGGCTCGTGTATCATAGGCTGTAAACCGCATACCATTGCTATGTTTTGGTAATAGTTCTTTTTGCAGGAATAAAAAATCGGTATCTTCGTTGAAATATATTTCTTTTTCGCCCGCAAGATTTATTTTTTGCGAGGAAATGATTTCACGCATGCGAGGCACCATCATTTCTGGATTAACATTTTCAGGTGTTTTGCCTTCTAATCCATTTAAAATAGCTTTATCCGTTCCATGCCCTTTGCCTGTTAAGGCAAGCGATCCATACAACTCAATTTTTACCCGGTGAGTTAAATTAAAGCTGTTGGTTTTTTTAAGTACTTGTAAAAAAGCATTCGCAGCGAGCATGGGGCCAACAGTGTGTGAGCTGGATGGACCAATTCCTACAGAAAACAAATCAAAAAGACTAATGCTCATAAAATTTAAAATCCCAGGTTATATAAAGTCAAGTTTAAAACAATATTAAGTACAAACTAAAGTATTGCATTAATTATTGCATGTTTATGACAGCATTGCTGGTAATTTCAAATAAATTTAGGCAAAATAAACGGGCACTTATTACGGATGATTTTGCGGGATCGTCTGATATGTTTGAATCTTAGGCAAAGAAAAAAGGGGATTGTATATGAAGATGAAATTAGTTGCTGTTGCGATAAGCCTTGCTATGTCAACAGCATTTGCTGCAACGGACACTGCTGCAACAAGCACTACTACTAATACCAATGCTGCATCAGCACCTGCTGCAACAAACGGCACTTTGAACAGCGATATCGACAAACTGTCATACAGTATCGGTGCTGATTTGGGCAAAAATTTTAAAAAGCAAGGCATTGAAATCAGCCCTGCTGCAATGACTAAAGGTTTACAAGATGGCAGTGCAGGTACTCCATTGTTGTTAACTGAAGATCAAATGAAAGAAGTTCTTAATAAATTTCAAAAAGACTTAATGGCTAAGCGAACTGCCGAAATGACTAAAAAATCTGAAGAAAACAAAGCCAAAGGTACTGCTTTCCTGTCAGAAAATAAAGCAAAAGAAGGCGTTGTAGTTTTACCAAGCGGATTGCAATATAAAGTTATCGAAAAAGGTAACGGTGCAAAACCAGCAAAGGATGATACTGTAACTGTAGAATACACAGGCAAGTTGATTGATGGTCAAGTATTTGACAGCACTGATCGAAGTGGTAAACCTGCAACATTCAAAGTTTCTCAAGTTATTCCAGGCTGGACTGAAGCATTGCAATTAATGCCATCTGGTTCTACATGGGAAGTTTATGTTCCTTCTTCATTAGCTTATGGTGAGCGCAGTGTTGGTGGTCCTATTGGTCCAAATGAAACATTAATTTTCAAAATTCATTTGATTTCTGTTAAAAAATCAGAAGCTTAAGCGTTAAACTCATCTATATCATCCTGCTGCTTACAAGCGGGATGATTCTCGCAATATTATATGGTCTTTTGGAATAGTAGTAATGAAAAAACGCCTTGCAATAGTATTTTTACTGGGCTTTTCTTCAGGGCTTCCGCTGGCGTTAATTACCAGTACACTACAAGCCTGGTATGCATCTACTGGAATGTCAATTTTAGCGACAGGTATGTTAAGCCTGATTGGTTTACCTTATGTCTACCGCATAGTATGGGGACCATTACTCGATCGTTATTCATTATTACCGATGGGCAAGCGGCGTAGTTGGATGTTAATCATGCAATTAGGCTTATTAATTGGTTTTAATATCATGGCATGGCTTACACCCGAACAATCGCCACAGTTAATGGCCATAGTCGCAATTATAATCGCCTGTTTATCAGCAACCCAGGATGTTGCGATAGACGCGCAGCGAGCAGAATATCTTCCCCCAAAAGAACATGCTATTGGTGCATCACTGGCTGTCTTTGGTTATAGATTAGCTTTATTAATAGCGGGTGGATTAGCCTTGGTATTAGCAGCTAAATCAGGTTGGTCTTTCACTTACCGGCTTATGGGGTTACTCATGTTAGTCGGCATTTTTGCCACACTTTGGAGCACAGAACCTTCAAGACCAATTGCTCCTGAAACGTCGTTTTTTCAAGCGTTCATTGAGCCTTTGAAAGAATTATTTGCCCGTAAAGGCATTCTTTCCTTATTTTTATTTATAATCTTTTATAAGTTAGGTGAAGCATTTACAGCAACAACAAGTGGCATCGTAATGCCTTTTTTAATTCAGGGACTTGGTTTTTCGCTCAGCACAATCGGTTATGTTAATAAAATGTTAGGCATAACCTCTATTCTCCTTGGTGGTTTAACTGCTGGATTGCTGTTAATGCACCTTTCTTTATACCGTTCCTTAATGACTTTTGGTATTTTACAAGCTTGTACTAATTTGTTATTTATAGCTTTGGCTATGACAGGAAAAAATCTGACGCTGTTTGCGACTGCTGTGGTTTGTGATAATTTTGCCGCAGGAATGGGATCAACGGCGTTGGTTGCATTATTTATGCGTTTGGTGAACAAGCAATTTACGGCAACGCAATTTTCTTTGCTAGTAGCAATTTCCACTTTACCACGTATTTTATCAGGCCCCATTGCGGCATTAATACAAATGCAAGTGGGCTGGATTGGGCTTTATCAATTATCGTTTATTTTAGCATTAGGATTCATTCCATTTTTGATTAGGATTAAGAGTCAAACGATTAATAATGACGAGGCTTGTAGATTGGCTCATTTGACCCAAAATTAAAGAATTTTCAAGATAACAAGAGTTTATGCTTTGCAATTGGAAAAAAAATTCTGACAATTAGTCCCGTTCCTTCCTTAGGTGATGCTAATTCAATACGCGCATTATGCATATCGCAAATTTGTTGCACAATCGCTAAACCCAGGCCGCTGCCGGTACTTTTATTTCCTAGCACGCGAAAAAACCGCTCAAAAACCCGCGACTGTAATTCCTGAGGAATACCAGGTCCATTATCTGATACTTCCAGAATTAAATCTTTTTCTTCATAAATGCGCACTAAAACCCTACCCTGATCTGTACAATAACGAATTGCATTATCGACAAGATTACGGATTAAAATGGCTAGAGCAGTAGGATTTCCGGCAAAAGTGGATATGGTTTCATCATGCTCAAACTCAAGTTCAATTTCTTTATCAATTGCATTTGGTGCAAGCATTGCCAACACTTCACGTGCTATTTTAATCAGTTTTACTTCATCAAGCTCATTAAGACTGTTGGATTCGGGAACCAGTTTGCTCATTGTTAGCAACTGTTGAACAATATGGGTGCTGCGATTAACACTGGTAATTAGCTTTTGTAATGCCAGATTTTTTTCATCCATATCTTCAATATTTAAAGCAACCTGCGCCTGAGCTTTTAATGCTGCTAATGGCGTGCGTAATTCGTGAGCAGCATCTGCCGCAAAACGTTTTTCCCGTTCAAAGCCTTCCTGTAATCGATAAAAAAGTTTATTAAGCTCATCAATAACAGGCTTAATTTCTTCAGGAACTTCATCTAAATCCACTGGCTCAAGATGAGTGGGTGCGCGATTTGCTACCTCTTGAGCTACTCTATCCAGACTATCAAGACCTCGCCCAATAATGATCCATATTAATAAACCCGATAATGGAAAAGTTAACAGCATGATATATAAATCATCCTGAGCAATACGATGACCTAATTCGTTACGCGTATCATAACGTTCAGCCAGTACAGTTCGAATACCTGCTTTGTCATTGTAGGTCGTAAATACTCGCCAACGTTGATCATTGAGTAATTTGTCGCTGAACCCATCAGTATCCGCCATTAATGGTATTTTTGGAGCTGTAGAAGAGTGTAATAGCAGCTTTCCGCCATTGGTCCATACTTGAAAATTAAATTTATCCATATAATTTTTAGGCGGTAAATCATTTAAGAAACGACGTTGATAATAATTTTCGATTTTTTGAGGAATGAGCTCCAGATTATCCTGAATTTTAAGAAGAGGGCGTTGATGTAAATCATCTCCTAGGAGAGCTTGATACGATAAGGCTGAAATAGCCATTAGCGTATCAAGATGCTCCTGGATATCTTTTTGATCGAGGTAATAATTTCCGATAGCGGTTAGCGTCGTCGTTATAGTAATTGCCAGCAGCAGATTAATTAATAAAAATTTACGTATGGATGATTTCACAATGCCTGCTTACTCGTTTTTTTCCGCCATATAACCAACGCCACGAATTGTTCTAATGAAATTGGCATTGAGTTTTTTGCGCAAATTGTGAATATGCACTTCAAGCGCATTACTATCAACATCTTCATCCCAACCATAAATACTTTGCATTAATTGTTCACGTGATAAAACCTGGCCACTGTTCTCCAACAGTTTTTGTAACAATGCAAATTCTCGTCGTGGTACATTAACCAATATTTCATCCACATAAACAGAATGTGCTGCTGGATCAAGGGTAATATTCCGGTATTGTAGTGCAGAATCAGCACGCCCCTGTGAGCGTCGTACCAAGGCACGGATTCTTGCGTTTAACTCTTTTAAATCAAAGGGCTTGATTAAATAATCATCAGCACCATTATCAAGACCCCTCACTTTGTCCTCGATAGAATCACGAGCCGTTAAAATAATGACAGGTGTTGCGTTGCCATCATTACGAATCGATTGTAAAAACCCCAGCCCTGAAAGCTTGGGTAATCCCAAATCTAAAATGATAAGCTCAAATGATTCTGTTTTGACTGCTGCTCGTGCTGCTTCGCCATCTTTTAACCAATCAACAATATATCCAAATTGAGTTAACCCGGCTTTAACCGCATCCCCTAATAAATCATCATCTTCAACCAGTAACAATCGCATTATTGCTCCATTGTTTAAAGCAAGCTCTTGGAAGAGTTGCCGGTAGATTGTTGATTACTCTCTTTTTCCAATAAATGTCTGGTCAGGTACATCGCTTGCAGGAAAACAAATGATAGTGTCAATCCAGCACCGCCAAATAATTTAAAATTAACCCAGGTATCAGTGCTGTAATAATAAGCCACGTATAAATTCATTGCGCCCATTAGTAGAAAAAAAATAGCCCAGGCATAATTTAAACGGCACCATATTTTATCTGGCAAACTGATATTGCTATCCATCATTTTCTGAATAAGCGGTTTTTTAGCCAGCAAACCCGAACCAATAAATACCAATGACGTTATCCAGTAAATTCCCGTAGGTTTCCATTTAATAAACCAGGGATTATGAAAAAACAGCGTTGCGCCACCCAGTACAAAAATAATTCCAAGACTGAATAAATGCATTTTTTCATACCGTTGATGCTTAAGACGGTAAAATACAACCTGAATCAGGGAGGCTCCCATAGCAATTGCTGTGGCCGTATAAATATCAAATAATTTATAGCCAATAAAAAAAAGAACAATCGGAAAAAAATCAAACAATAGTTTCATACATTTTTCAACTGGTTACATCAAATTAAATATAGTATAACACATGATTTATTAACAACTTGCAAGCTCATTCATCATTGTAAGCAATTTACTGCTGGAAGTTGTATCAAAACCTTTAAAGAACGTAAGTTATTATAAAGTGTGTAACTTAAGTGAACATTAAGAGATTGCCAGGATTTTAAAGAGTTCAGGGAGAACTCACCAAAGTACTAAAATTAAACAATTGCCGGTAGGGTGGACAAAGGAGCGGCAAGCGACGTGCCCACGCGTAACAAAGGTGATTAAATGGAAATGCGCGGACACACTTCGTTTTGTCCGCCCTACATTCAATTGGTTAATATAGTTTCGTAAATTCTATTTTTAGCACTTTGGTGAGATCGCCCTGTAAAGAGTTCTTTGTGCTGAACGATTTTTTTGAATGCTATGCTATTAATTATTAAGCCCAGTAGGTAAATAAACATACTACATTGCAACTTCATTCATTATTAACTACATTAAAAATCTACACGTTCGTTTACAAGGAAGTATACGATGCCAGATAACTATTTTACAAAATGGTTTAATTTACACTCCAATTTTCTCAATGAAGCAGTGCCATCAACAAAATGGGATGAGGTGATAGCTGTTTCAGAAATGCAAAAAGCAATCTGTGAGCATAAAGAAGTACAACATTCTTTTAAAAAAATTGAATTAAAAATAGCCACTGATTACGGATTGTTAATTGATGTCAAGCTTACGGAAGTATTTCGTAAATTGAACCGGAAGGATTTCTCTGATCCTTCAGGTTTCGCAGAAGCAAAAGAAGCAAGTGAATCGTTGAAAGGATATTTTATAACACGTAATTGCCTGGAGCATTTTGCACGTCATGATATTATCGACCATCTCAATGGTTATTCACAATCAAGCGCATTCAGACGCTGGATATCAATCGCTGAATTATTGTTATTGAAACGTAATTATGATGGCTTTTTTCTTATTGCCAACTTGTTATTCCAACTGGATAATAATTACAAATTTACTATAAAAACACCTCCTTTTTGTCGGGACAGATTTAATTTCCTGATTGATTTATTGTCCCCGGAAAACAGTTTTTTAAAGTTAAAAGAATATATTAAAGTCAGGGAGAACATAAATGATTTCTACCCGCTTCCTTTGTTTACGCGTCTTCTTACCCATTACAACTGTTTATTAGGAGATAAAAAGGATGAGCCTCTTGAAAACTTTTCTTCTAATGCTCCTATTCGTGAAACTGCCCTACATAAACATGCTCTGCTGATAAAGATTAGTGAAGGGCAAAATCGCACTGTAGGTATACTTCCCGAGCATCTAATAATTTCTTATGAGTTAGCCGAAAAATTATATTCCACATACATTAACGCTGATCAAAAAAAATCATTTGATTGCCAGCCAGTTATCAGGCCTCTAAAATTATATAGTAAAAAGTTACAGCCATTCTTCTGGACTAAAAAAGATGCTCATGAATACTGGAAAGACTTTTTCAATATTGATGATAATGCAGAGTATTTGTACGAATTAATAAACGCAACGCTCATCACAGCGAATGGGGAGGCGACTCCAGGTGTCAACCAGGCATTTTCTTAAGCAACGAACACCATTTTGATAATAAACATGCCATTTACCCCAAAATGTACCGTTATCTGGCCCATGATAAACGTAGCCTGGACGAAAATAATCCCGCCCTCGCTCATAATAAGCAACTTGCATTGAAGTATTTACTGTTTGATAATCCAGCTTGTTTGAAGCGTTTAGCTTAAGTGGAAGTACAGTTAAAAGTAAAAATAGAAAAATCAATGAAACACTGATGTTTTTACCTGAATAATTTTCCATAACGTTGTCCTTTACGTTGACTAACAATATAAATTATAGACAACTATAGCGTAATACTCTCCACTGTAAAAATAACCGAAGGATCACTCATTCATGCTTAATTTCCCAAATATTACTGTAAAAGATTTTTTAACCAACTATTGGCAAAAAAATTTTCTGATTATACCTGATGCAATTCCGGGTTTTATTAATCCTGTTTCTCCAGATGAACTTGCTGGCTTGGCTTTGGAAGAAGAAATAGAAAGTCGGATGGTGTTTCAAACGCCGGGTGAGGATTTATCCTGGTCTTTAAAACGTGGTCCTTTTACAGCAGACATTTTTACTAAATTGCCCCCTACTCATTGGACGTTATTAGTACAAGGCGTCGATCGTTTCGTTCCCGAAGTTGCATCCTTACTCGATCATTTTAATTTTCTGCCTCAGTGGCGAGTTGATGATGTAATGATCAGCTATGCAGTAAAAAACGGAAGCGTAGGGCCACATTATGATAATTATGATGTTTTCTTATATCAGGCTAAAGGTCGGCGTAAATGGTTATTAACGACTATTGGTTGCACTGAAGATAATTATCAGGAAGGTCTTGATCTTCGGATTATGAAAGAGTTTAAAACGGAGCATGAATTTATTCTCGAAGAAGGGGATATGCTTTATTTGCCTCCGCACGTGGCGCATCACGGTATTTCCTTGTCAGAAGACTGCCTTACTTATTCTTTTGGTTACCGCAGTTATCAAGGGCAGGAGTTGTGGGATAGTTTCGGTGAGTATTTAGCTGCTAATAACAAACAAAGTTTATTATATATTGATCCCGATTGGTCAAAAATAAATAATACTTCCGAAATTCCTGAGCAAGCGTGGTTACAGGCAAAAAAGACAATGCAGGCAATTTTAAGCGATGATCGCCAAATCAAGTCATGGTTTGCGGCATTTTCCACGAGTCTTGATAGCCAGGCAGAATCAGTATTACCAATTCCTGATGAAGATGAAGAAACAATTAGTGTGGAACAATTTAAAGAAGAGTTGAGAAGCTCCACCGGAATTATTCGTAATGCTGTTTGTCGCTTTGCCTATTTTTGTGAAGGTGATTCCCTGAAATTATATATAAACGGTTGTAATTGGCCAATTGGCAATGCTGATACTGATTTTATAAAAGATCTGGCAAATAAACGGCATTTATTAGTCAATGAGTTAGAGATTTATATTGATAATCAGGCAAATCTCACTCTTTTGTATGATTTATGGTTGCTGGAATGGTTAGATTTATTAGATTAAGGCATAGAACTTGCATTTTATTATTCATTGAGGAGAGTTCAAGCAGGATGCTTGTATAATTTCACACGAGGGATTGCCAAATGTTAAACAAAAATATGATCGCGTCATTATTGCTTGGAATATCAGCCGTTTCAACTTGTTACGCACAAGAAAAAGAAATAGCTATTACCATTGATGATTTGCCATTTGTTGGATCAGCAAATAATAATGCAGATAAATTAAAACGTGAGAATGAGCGTTTTATGTTGATTATGCAGGCATTAATTGATCATAAAGTTCCTGCGACAGGGTTTGTTATTGCCGGGTCAATAGAAAAAAATCAATGGCAATTATTGGAAAAATTCCGCGATGAAGGTTTTATCCTGGGTAATCATACTTATTCACATAAAAGTCTGAATAATGTTACTGCCGATACATATATTAATGATATGGATAAAGCCGATACAATTCTGACACCTCTAATGATCGGCCCCAAATATTTTCGCTATCCTTATCTGGCTGAAAGTAAAGGTGAAAAAAAGCAGGCTGTATATGACTATTTATCAGGTCATAATTATAAAATCGCACCGGTCACTATTGATAGTAAAGACTATAAATTTAACGCGCAATTATTTGCAATTCCCTATCGCTTACGGCCACAAAATCTTAATCAGCTTAAAAATCGTTATTTGGCTTATATCTGGAGTCAAACATTACGTGCTGAAGCAAATGCCAAACAACACAATACTGAGGGCGGCAAACAGATTTTATTAATTCATGCAAATTTATTAAATAGTCATTTCCTCGGTGATATTATTGATATGTATGAAAAAAATGGTTACAAATTCATTACGTTAACGCAAGCTTTGGAAGGTCCGGCTCCGGCTATTGAAATCCCGATAGATGACACAGACACACCAAGTGCAGCGGAAATTAGCCAGGCTGTAAAAGTTTTATTTACAAAATCAGTATCTGTAAAAGCTCAACATTTAAGCAATGAAACAATAGTGCCTGTTAATTAAATTGAGGAATTATCGACTTCCCGCAAATAGATGTCGGGAAGTCGTTAGAGTTTGAAATTACTTGGTTCGGCAAGAAGCGTGAATAACGTGATCACCATTATTCAGGAACTCTACTGAAGTTAAAGAGGGTGCCTTTAAAGCCAGTTTTTCCATATTATGAACTATAATATCAATTTCTCCGTTTTCATTAACGGAAACTCCATTAACTTCTCCGGAACCTTTAATCACCTTAACATGCAGTGGTTCAGCATCATCTTGAAAGCTCACCTGACATTCAGCATTAATTGTCCATGTAGTAAAATTTTCCAAAACCTCAGGCTTGCCAGGTTTAAAATCATAACTAATCGTTATCTGTGGTACCAGAACATGAGTACTAGCTATGGTTGTATCAGCAGTAAATAGAGCACTGGCGAACAATAAACCACAGGCAATTTTACGCAACATGGTTGTCTCCTTAATGATATAAATAATGCAATAAGATACAGTTATTTTGCCATAGTGGCAAATTTTTAAAATACCCTGTTTTAAATATTCAAAATAAAGAAAAGGTTACAGAAAAAATATAAATTCACTCGGAATAAAGAGTTTCATTTCGAGTGAATAATCCTGGCTTATAGAGCAGCCAGTGCCTTGGTAATAGATTCGGTCATTACTTTAGCGTCACCAAACAACATATAGGTATTGTCTCTATAAAACAAGTCATTTTCCACACCTGCATAACCGGTTGCAAGACCACGCTTTACGAAAAGCACGGTTCGAGCATTTTCAACTTCCAGAATCGGCATACCATAAATTGGTGATGAGGGATCAGATTTTGCCGCCGGATTGGTAATATCGTTTGCGCCGATAACAAAGGCTACATCGCAAGTAGTAAAATCATGATTAATTTCGCTTTGCTCAAAAACAATATCATAGGGAATATTTGCTTCTGCCAGCAATACGTTCATATGTCCAGGCATACGCCCCGCAACAGGGTGGATGGCGAAACGAACTTTAATATCACGTTTTTGCAATGCGTCAACGAGTTCTTTAACCGCATGCTGTGCATGGGCAACAGCCATTCCATAGCCAGGAACAATGATGACATCCTTCGCATTGCTTAACAGAAAGGCAGCGTCTTCACCATTTGCCTGATGTACTTGCGAAGACTCGCGCTGCACGGCATTTTGTTGTGTGCCGCTGCTTTGTATACCACCAAAAATAACATTAAAAATGGAGCGATTCATCCCGACACACATAATGTAACTCAGGATAGCACCACTTGCACCAACCAATGCGCCTGTAATGACAAGCAAATTATTACTAAGGGTAAAGCCAATTCCTGCTGCTGCCCAACCTGAATAGGAGTTAAGCATGGAAATAACTACTGGCATATCTGCACCGCCAATAGGAATGATTAACAGTAATCCAATCAAAAATGATAAACCGGCCAACACCATAAACAGTGTGAGCGATTGTTGCAGGATAAACATTACCAGTAAACCTAAAATAGTCAGCGCTATGACGAGGTTTACAATTGCCTGACCTGGAAAGCGAATGGGAATACCTGACATAACTCCCTGTAATTTCATAAAAGCGATTACGGAGCCTGAAAAAGTAATTGCTCCGATAATCAGACCCAGGCTCATTTCAATTAAACTGGCTGTTTCAATCGCGCCTGGTTTGCCAATATGAAATGCTTCAGGTGATAGAAAAGCACAAAATGCCACTAAAACAGCTGCCAGACCAACAAGTGAGTGAAAAGCTGCGACTAATTGCGGAATAGCAGTCATATTGATGTTTAACGCAATCAATGTCCCTACAAGACCACCCGCCAGAATAAGACCCAGTAATAAATAATGATTTTCCATTGAAGGTATCATTAAGGTTGAGCCAACCGCGATAACCATACCAAAAATACCCAGCAAATTACCACGGCGCGATGTAGCAGGGCTGGCCAAGCCTTTCAGGGCTAGAATAAAACATATGGCAGCGACTAAGTAAAAAAATGAAACCATTGTCGTCATGACTTTATCATCCTGTATTATTTTTTATACATGCGCAGCATGCGTTGAGTAACAACAAAACCACCAAAAATATTAATAGCGGTGATAAAGATTGCAACGCCGCCCAGAATAGTAATATGGCCAAGGGAGTTAGTACCTGCCGCAATCAATGCGCCAAGAATAATAATACTTGATATCGCGTTAGTTACTGACATTAAGGGAGTATGTAGAGCAGGTGTTACTTTCCAGACTACGTAATAACCTACAAAACACGCCAGTACAAAAATAGTCAGGATTGCAATATAAGGATTGCCAGTTGTTACGACTTCAGTCATTTTTAGCCTCCTGTTTATTTTGAAAGGGAAGATAATGACCATTATGAACAAGCATGGCCTGTTTAATAACTTCATCTTCGGGGTTAAAAACCAGTGCGGAAGGTGCTGTTGCCATCATACGAATTAAATTAACAACATTGGTTGCATATAATTCACTTGCTGTGGCTGATACAAAGCCTGCCATATTGCTGTAACCGATAACTTTAACCTGATGATAATCGGTAACTTTGTCCATTTCACTTACAGCACAATTACCGCCACGAGATGTGGCCAGATCCACAATGACCGAACCGGGTTTCATTTGCTCGACTGTTTGAGCTGTTAAAAGAACAGGTGCCTTGCGTCCAGGAATCAAGGCTGTACAGATAATAATATCTGACATTTGTGCGTATTTATTAATGAGCTCTGCTTGCAACGCTTTGTATTCATCGCTCATTTCACTGGCATATCCGCCTTTGGTTTCATTATCCTGATTTTCTGCCACTTCAATAAATTCAGCACCAAGACTTTCAACCTGTTCTTTTGCTGCTCGTCGCACATCAAAGGCGTATACAACTGCACCAAGACGTTTTGCTGTGGCAATGGCCTGCAAACCAGCAACGCCTGCTCCCAGTATCAGAATTTTTGCCGGATGGATCATGCCTGCAGCAGTCATCATCATTGGCACAGCACGTTTGAAATGAGTAACGGCTTCAAGAACGGCGCGATATCCGGCCAGATTTGCCTGAGAAGACAAGCTATCCATATTTTGAGCTCGGCTTATGCGAGGAATTAAATTCATTGAAAATAAATCGATGTGATGATGGCATGCCCAGATTTGTAATTCTCCTTCCGGATTATTATCGATAGGTCCTATCACCAATGCTTTAGAGGGTAAATGTGGTAAGTCAGTCGGTTTTGGTTCATTGACACAAACAACAACATTTGCATTTTGTAAAAGTTCTTCGCGGTTTGCAGCAATATTCGCACCTGCCTGAAGATAGTCGTCATCAGAAAAGCCGGAGTTTTTACCGGCATCCGATTCACAAGATACGTTAAATCCAAGTTTTATATAGTGTTTTGCCGCAGCAGGCGTTATGGCTACCCGAGGGTCAGTAGAATTTTCATTTAAGGCGACAATAATCATGGAGTTATCCTTTTCACCGAATTATAGAGCTTATCGTATTGCAATCTTTTTGATAATACTACGTTTATCGTCAGGAAAAAAGTTGTGAGTTAACAGGGGTTGATATAGAGTAGCGCCACCAAAGTAAGTCCAAACCGGTAATTATGGAAATTCTCTGTTTTTTTGCAGGGATAGTGTTTGTTTATTCGCAATCATTTTATTCACTGTTCATAGCGTTTCTGGCGCTTTTTTTTAGGAGAGGCTGGCAAACTCTTGTATGGTTTATTATTGCAGCAAGTTGGGCGTATGCTCATCAATTGTGGAGTGCTGATGAAAACATGCCACCCGTTGCGGTCATTCAACAGGCGGTAATCCAGGGTACGATTACCTCTATACCAACAATTTCCGACACCAGAACACAATTCGAATTTGCTGTTAATCAACTTGATGGGAAAGTGGCCAGAGCGGATGCGTTAATTGCTTGTTATAACCATTGCCCAGTTTTTAAAGCAGGGCAAAGCTGGCAATTACAGGTTAAATTAAAAAAACCGGAAAATCTGGGTAATCCGGGCAGCTTTGATTATAAAAGCAGTTTAATCGCACGTCATATCAGTTGGTCAGGATATCTGAAAGGTAGTAAGCAGCATTTGCTTATGGAAGCATCAGCAAACTCCAGTTTGTCAGTATTGAGAGAGCAATTGGCTGGTAGTTTGCAAAATAATTTAATAAGTCGTGAAACGCTGGGAATTATTCAGGCCTTAACATTGGGTGTCACGACAAATATTAGTAAAAGCCAGTGGGAATTATTCCGTCGCACAGGTACAACGCATTTAATGGTTATATCAGGATCGCATATCGCCTTGGTAGCAGGGCTTGCTTATTGGATAATGCTAAGGCTTTGGTCATTATCCAGCCGTTTATGTCTTTATCGACCGGCATTTCAGGCAGCCGCAATTGCGGGGTTAATTGTTGCGATAGGTTATTCATTGCTTGCTGGTTTTGCAATTCCTGCTCAACGTTCTTTAATAGCCTGTATAATCCTGTTTGCTCGCTATTTTTTAAATCATCGCTATACGGGATGGCAAGCGTGGCGGTATGCCTTGCTGATTATTCTGATTATCGAACCGCATGCGGTGTTAATGGCTGGTTTTTATCTTTCTTTTCTTGCTGTAGCAATTTTATTTTCTGTCAGTCAACGTATTCAGGGCGGGCATTTTAAAATGATGATAGTGCTGCAGTTTGCCTGCTTGTTTGGACTTATGCCGTTTACCTTATATTGGTTTTCTTATGGTGCGGTGAATGGTTTGTTTGCAAATCTGATTGCGATTCCTTTAGTGGGTTATGTAATTGTTCCGCTGTCGTTAATTGTATTATTTTTATCCCAGTTTATTACATTTCCCTTCATGTATGTTCCTGTGGATTTATGTATAAAATGGTTAATGATGTATCTGAATTGGATTGATCGATTTGAAATGGTCAATTTTAATGTACCTTTAACTTCAATTGTATCGGTGTTTGCATTAACTTTGGGAATGACTGTACTGGTATTTTTACCTCTGAAAACATTAAGAGTTCCTGCGTTATTACTGATTATCACTGCTTCTTTACCAGCCTCTCTCAAAATTCGTCCTAATCACGCTCGTATTGACATATTAGATGTTGGCCAAGGTTTGGCTATTGTTGTTAAAACAGCAAATCACACATTAATTTATGATACAGGGATGAAGTTTTATCAGGGTAGTGATATGGGACAGCTGGCAATTATTCCTTATCTTGCGACAATCGGCGTGAAAAAAATTGATAAAATAATTATAAGTCATCCGGATTTGGATCATCGTGGTGGTTTGGCATCCCTGGAACATAAATATCCAATTGGTGAGCTATTGGTTGATAATGTGGATTTTTATCACCGTGGTCTAAACTGTCATAACTATCCTCAATGGCAATGGGATGGTATCGGATTTCGCTTTTTAGCAATAAAGCAGATATTTCATGACAAAAATAATTCATCATGTGTACTACAAATTTCTAATCAATATGGACGTGTTTTATTGACAGGTGATATTGAAAAACTCGCAGAAAATTACTTGATTACAAGGTATAAACAAAATTTAAGTTCAGATGTTTTGATAGTGGCGCATCATGGCAGTAAAACGTCATCCACCAAAGCATTTATTCAACAGGTAGCACCTCGATATGCTGTTATCTCCGCCGGTTTTGATAACCGGTATCATTTCCCGCATCCAAAAACTATGGCTACTTTAATACAACATAATAGCGAAATATTTAATACTATAACGTGCGGTATGGTGACAATTATATTGAATGATAATGCACCAGGCAGACCATCGTGCTATCAACCAATAAGCCGCTAATTAAATTGACATTAAAATAGACATAATGTACTATCGCAAAACTTTTATGTCGATTGGCAGGTTGTATGCGTCTTATTGTTTATTTAACCGCGTTTATGTCGTTTTTTAGTGCATCTGTGCTTTTTGCAGAGAATGTTTCCTGTGAACAACAACAATGCGTCGCAATAATTGATGCAGGCAGTACCGGATCACGTATCCATGTTTATTCTTACGATGTGGATACAACCAATTCTCCTATTAATATTACCGAACGCTGGTCAAAAAAAATAAAACCTGGTTTTGCTACAATCGAGGCAAACGCTCCAACAATTGACGCTTATTTTAGTACGCTATTAGCCGGTGCCCCATCCTATAATTTACCTGTTTATTTGTATGCCACAGCCGGTATGCGTTTGTTACCGCCCTCCAAACAACAAGTATATTATTACCTTACGCGTGATTGGTTTAAAAACAGGCAAAACTGGCAGTTGATAAATGCGAAAACAATCACGGGCAGTGAAGAGGGTTTGTTAGGCTGGCTGGCAGTTAATTATCAGCTAGGTACATTAGCGGCGGATAGTACACCAGTTGGCGTTTTAGACATGGGTGGAGCATCAGTTCAAATCGTATTTCCTGTTGCTCGTGCTGAACAAATTAATACGGATGATATAAAACAATTGGATTTATACGGGCAGCATTTTAAACTATTTATTCACAGTTTTTTAGGATTAGGCCAGACAGAAGTTTCCCATCAGTTTTTAGATAGTCCATCTTGTTTTAGCAATGGTTATCCAATTCCTTCCGGAACAGTAGCAAAAGGTGATGCTTATCAATGCAAGGATGAAATTTCAGCGTTGATGAACGCTGTTCATCATGTTAGCAAAACTGTACAGTCGGTTATACGCGCAAATCCTGTTCAAACCTGGTATACAATAGGTGGATTAACCGCTCTGGCAAAAAGCCCTCCCTTCAGCTACAACCAAAATCATTTCACTAATCAGGAAATGCTTGCTCAAGCTGATAACGATGTCTGTCAACAGCAATGGCAAAATCTGACTGTTCAATACCCAACCGACGATTATCTATACGGATATTGTCTCTTTCCGGCATACTATTACGCCTTAATAGTAAATGGATACGGGATAGAGCCTCAGCAACCAATAAATTATCTGGGTGATGAACAGGGTAACGATTGGACAGAAGGGGCGGTAATATTTCCTTTGGAAACAGCAGATAGCTTAGGTTAAATACCTAACTTCATGCTCCGTCATTGCGAACGCTAGTGAAGCAATCCAGAGTTCCGTGCTTCGATTTCTGGTTGCTTCGCTGGTGCTCCTGACTAACGTTAAGTCTTGAAAGGCGTGTGACCCACAAGCTCTGTACCAAGAAGTCATGGAGGAAGGGAACCTGTTTAGTCAAAAACGCACAAGACATCCGTGTCGCTCGGAAAGGCCATCCATGGCCTTTCACGTTTTGCCTAAACAGGTTCCCTTCCTCCATGACTTCCACGAGATTGTGCCACCTTGCAGGAAAAACAAATTACGTTCGATCTTTAGATTGGTAATCCAATATTTGTTTCCGGCATTCATAAACTATTGCTGGAGCGCCAGGTTCTGGATCAGATGTTTTATCGAAAGCCTTTAGCATCCTGATTTCTTTAAATCCTGCCATTTTTAACATGTCAATTAAAACAGCAGGATCATCATAAAGTCGAACGTTAAATTGTTCTATTTCAGTTTGAATAATTTGGTTTGCATCAACCAACTCATATCTGTCGATGGAATAACAAACACTATCTTCAAGTGTTGTAAGGCGGTTTACAATAATTAGTTTGCCATCCGGTTTATGGACAGTCATGCCACGCCAAATTCCAAATTCGTTTGGTACAGATTTGGATGATTCCGTTTCTAATCAAGTCGTAAAATTGTGTGCACAGACTGAGGTAACTGCCGAGTTTTTTTTGTGTCATTTTTTCCCTCTCAAAATTCCAAAACCATCAGATGTTCAGCGTAAAATTGATCGTCGATTTTTAACGCGTTAGGTTCAGTACCGTATATTTTAAATCCATTTTTTTGATAAAGATTTAACGCAACTTGATTGGTTGTAACAACAGTCAGATGCAGCTGAGTAACATGTTGTGATGCATGAGCGATTACAGCTTTTAAGAGCATTTCAGCAATTCCTTTTTTTCTATAAGAAGGTTGTATATACATGGCGAATATCGCACCTTTATGTCGCATTTTTTGTGGAGAAAATACGAAAAATCCAACACAGCCAATAAGTTGACCATTTATAAAAGCCCCGAATATATCGTTTTTGGTGAGAGAGGCTTGAAACGTTTCGTCAGCCATCAATGACTCATCCTTCAGTGAAGAGCTGAATGCTTCAGGATGGAGGCGTAACGATTCAAGGCGTAACGATTTAAAAGCCGACCAATCTTCATTTGTAAGTAATTTGATATTCATTTGGGTTTATTAAAGGTCAGCAAGGTAAACATACTATCACTACTTAATCATTGTTATCAAAAATCTTATTTGACTACCGAGCCGCGACTGTTAAGGAGTGATCACAGGCTGGGAGCGGGTTTGTTGTTCAAGGCATCATCTATTTCCAAAAACGCTTGCTTACGCGCGCGGCTCGGTAATTCTTGTTCGCCTAACATTGATTAAAAAAAACCTTTCTGTTAATATTTTGTTTGAAAACTCAATGCTTCTGTATATCATCTAAACAATATGCATGGTCAGGTTTCGCTGCGATATTCTAATTTCTTGAATAAATAAAGATTTAATACCGGATAATTAAACACGGATAGAGAGCAATGAGTTTTACATCAAATACAGATACCCCCTTGGCAAATGATAGCCGCTCTAAATTGATTGCTGATCGTATTACTATTTTACGGCCAAAATTACTTGATTTAACCCGAAGAAACCCGCTTATTTCTACCAAATTTTCTGAGCGCTCAAACTCATTGGTAAGAATAGTAGATGAGGTGCCTGATTTGTTGCTGCAATCTATTCTTCGCAGCCAAATGAGAATCGCGCCTTTGCCTGATTTAGGTACTGATCCAGGGGATGAACAGACTCAGATTTTTCAAAATGCTTTAGCAGAGGCTCGAATCAATAATGAATTTTATTTAAATAAATTAGATGAGATAAACCCAGAGAGTGATGATGCGCCCAATCATTGTGCTCAAGCGGAGCGTGAATTAAAAGACCGACTCCGTGAGCAATTAAATATGCCGATAAGACAGACGAAAAGTAATTTATCCTTGCAACAACATGCTAAAAATCATGGCATATCATCAAATTATGAATTATTTCGTGAAGAGCACCAGTCTGAGGATGGGCGTCACAGCGATCAAAATATTCAAACGCTCCTATTGCCCGAAACATTGGAAAGACGACTAAATGCGCTTTGTGCCAAGGAAAAAACCTGGAAAGAAGAAACTGGCATTAGTGTATTACATGCCGCTTTTGGTTTTCTTGAGTGGGAGGATGGGAATAATAGTTCGCCCCAATTTTCACCTTTAGTTTTGATTCCAATTCAGATAGAGAAAAAGCGAACAAGAAATGGTCAGGAATTCTGGGCTGCGGGTGATGAATCAGATGTGCAGGAGAATAAAATTCTTGCTGAGAAATTGCGTCTGGAATTCAACATTATATTGCCGGAATATACTGGTCAGGGTTTAGAACAATATTTTGAAGAAGTTGCCGGCCAAAGTCCCAAAAATATGACGTGGCGTATCAAGCGTTGGGCTGCAATAGGTGTATTTCCTTCGGCTCGATTAGCAATGTATCACGATCTCGCACCAGAAGGTTGGGACTTTGCAGCTCATGATGTTATATCTTTATTGTTCGGAGGCACGGACACTGGTCATGATGCACTACCGTTTGGTGAAGAATATCATGTTGATGACCCTGAAATTGAAAGTAAAGTGCCTTATTTAATTGCTGATGCAGATTCCTCGCAATTTAGTACTATCGTGGATATAGCCAATGGTAAAAATCTCGCAGTTGAAGGCCCGCCTGGCACCGGAAAATCGCAAACAATCGTAAACACTATTGCAACTGCGCTATCGTTAGGTCTGAAGGTTCTTTTCGTGGCTGAAAAATCTGCTGCGTTGGAAGTAGTTGGAGCACGATTGGAAGCATACGGAATTGGTGATTTTTTATTACCCTTACAGGCAAATCGTGCAGGCAAAGAGCAGGTAATCTCATCTATAAGAAACCGCATTGAAATGACGCCTTGCGACAATCCGTTAGCGCTTGATCATGCAATTAAACAATTTAAAGAAACACGGCATAAATTAAAATTATATGTAGATATATTATCTTCAACTTACGCTGCTACGGATTTTACCATTCATCAAGTGCTGGGACGCTGCATTAAACTCACCGATTTAATTAACAATTTACCAGAAAATATAAAAAAACAGATTGTTCCAGATACAAAAAATATCACCTCAGATAAATTAAACGATATTTTATTTCGTTGTAAACAGGTTGAAAATGCATGGTTGAACGCATCCGATTTTCCAGACTTTTGGCGCGTTATCCAATTAGCCAATATCGATCCCTTTCTTGCCAATGAATTAATTGGTTTGGCTCTTGATACATCGCGGTTTTACGCTGAAGCAGATAAACAACGTCAATTATTAGCAGAGTTTCAACTTTCTCCAATGATTGTAAAAGAGCGCTTAAACGCGATTAACAATTGTGTCAAAACAATGCCATTGAATATTTCAAATAATGATATTGATGTTGCGTCTGAATTAGACACATCAGAAATTATAGATAATATTAAAAATTTTCTGAATGATGCTCGATTGTGGCGAATAGAAAGAGACAGTTTAGCTGTGTTAGTAAAGGATGATATAGATTCAGTAGTCATTAATGATTTATATCTTATAAAAGAATTATGTTTGAAATATGATTTAAATTCATTGGATGAGCAGGTTTTAGAAAATGTTATCCTGAAATATAAGAAAAGTATTGAGGATAATAAACTGGCTGAAGAAACTTGCAGCAAAGCTATTAAAGTTGCTGACAATCTGGCTCATGTTAGCGTTTCTGATTTTATAAAAATAATTGAGTTGTTTTCAAACGTTTCGAAAGAGGTTTTATCCCTAAGAAAAAGAGATCTTGACGCTCCTGTAACGCATATTTTAATTGAGAAGCAAGCAGCTAAGGCACATCAGTTAAAAGAAACCAGAAACCTGCTCAATGAAGAATTTATTTTATCGTCTCTTCCTGAAAGCAAGATTACCAAGCAATATGCAGCAACATTATCCAGCGCTGGTGTATTTGCCTGTTTTTCCAAACCATACAGACAGGTAAAAAAGTTCTATAAATTAGTTGCCAAAAACAGGAAGTTTAAAAAATTACAGGCAACTCAAAAATTGGGAGAGTTAGCCCAATGGCAATCGGATGTAAAAGTATTTTGTGAAAATGAGCTGATTAAAAATACTCTTAGTCTACATTTTGACGGCATAGATACTGATTTTTTACCTTTTCAGAACACCATATCGCTCTTTAATAGCATTGATGATGCTTTCTCAGGACCAGATTATACTGCGCTGAGAAATTTTTTAAAATTTGTGGATAGTGAAGTAATTTTGTCACTCCCCATCATTGAAAAAAACCATTCGATTTATAAAATAGACAATATAAAAATGGCAAATATTGCCGATCGAATTCCTGAGTTGCAAGCACAGCTTGAAATCTGTGAATCGGATGTGATACAGCTTAAAAAAATTATAACTATCTTTAACTCGCCTGAAAAAATATTACCTGAGCAAATTGCCAGACTCCCGCATGCGATAGAGCAGTTGTTAAATACAAGAGAGCAATTAAGGAATAATGAAAGCGTAAAAAATACGCTTAGAGCAGCTTACAATGCAGAACTGACCGACGAACAGGAACTTCAGAATAGTCTCCAGCTGGGCATCACTCTGTTGAGTTTAAATGAAGAAGATCGACAAGCATTTTTGTATTGCGCCAGACAGGGGTTTATAAAAAAATTGGAAAACCATTTATGGCATGTTATAGAATGTGATGCACGAGCATTTTCCTGTCTGGAAAAACTGGCGGATATTACAAAAACATTGCCGGAAAACTGGTTAAATAATATGTCTTGTGCAGATTTTTCAAAGAGGATGGAAATGGCCTCTAAAGATAAAGAAGGTATGATTGCCAATTCCCGATTAATAGCTGCTAAAAACAATTTAAAACAAGATGGTTTTATGGAACTTGCTAACGTTATTTTGTTGGAAAAATGTAATAACGTGGGTGAAATAATTGATGCATTGATTACCCGTGAAATGGCTCGCTACATCTATATTGCAAATAATGAAATATTAGCTGCTTATAACGGCAATAATTTAAATACGCTTAGGAAGCATTTGCAAGAAGCAGATAGAGCTATAATAAAACTTTCGCGTCAACGTTTACAAACAGAACTTTTTTATAACGCATCGCCACCACAGGGAATTGGGTCTGGGCGAAAAAGTGAATTTACCGAACTTGCCTTGCTTAAAAATGAAATATCAAAGAAACAGCGCCATGTTCCGATACGTAACCTCACAAAACGAGCTGCAAAAGCTTTGTTAGAGCTTAAGCCTTGCTGGATGATGTCTCCTTTAGCGGTAGCCCAATATTTACCAAGGGGTGGTGTTGAGTTTGATCTGGTTATTATTGATGAAGCATCCCAGATGACGCCGGAAGATGCTGTTGGCGCACTGATTCGGGGCAAACAGGCGATGGTTGTTGGTGATACCAATCAATTACCACCCTCCGGTTTTTTCCGTAAAATGCTGGAAGATGAAAGCGCTGATGAGGATGAAAAAGTAACAGAAGAATCAATTTTAGAAATGGCAAATGCCTCGTTTAAACCGGCAAGACGACTTCGCTGGCATTATCGCTCCAGACATTCTGGTTTAATATCATTTTCTAATAAACATGTTTATAACAATGATCTGGTCGTGTTCCCTTCAGCTCAAGAAGATCATCCAAATATGGGCGTATCCTATATCAAAGTTAATGGAACTTATTCTTCAGGAACTAATCCTGCTGAAGCGATGGTCATGGTAAACGCTATTCTTGAGTTTATGAGAATACATAGCGATAAATCGCTCGGCGTTGTTCTTATGAACCAGAAGCAGCGTGACTTGTTAATGGATGAAATGAATTATGCTTTTGAGCAACATGCACATGCAAGAGAATATGTTGAGCGATGGGATGCCGCAAACGATGGCCTGGAGTCATTTTTTGTAAAAAATCTGGAAAATGTACAGGGTGATGAGCGTGATGTTATTTTCATTGGTACGGTTTACGGCGCAGAAAAAGAGGGTGCGCCAGTGATGCAACGCTTTGGTCCTATAAATGGTATAGCTGGAAAACGACGGTTAAATGTTCTTTTTTCAAGAGCAAAACAACGAATTGTTACGTTTTCTTCCATGACACCTGCCGATATTCGTGCGGAAGAGGAAAAAAATCCCGGTGTGCATATGCTGAAATGTTGGCTTGAGTATTCAAGCTCAGGTATTCTCGAAGCAGGAAATGCCACGGAAAAAGAACCCGATTCGGATTTTGAAGAACATGTTATCAAGCAAATCAAATCGATTGGTTGTATAGCTGTGCCGCAAATTGGTGTTAAAGGATACTCCATAGATATAGGTATAAAACACCCACACTGGCCTAATGGTTATATAATGGGCGTTGAATGTGACGGGGCATCTTATCACTCTTCCCGCTCAGCGCGAGATCGTGATCGATTGCGGCAGGAAGTTTTAGAAGGGCTGGGATGGCACCTTTATCGAATCTGGTCAACAGACTGGTTCGAGGATCCAATACGCGAAACGGAAAAATTGAGAATAGTAATTCATTCAAGGTTGTCGGAGTTAATGAATAACGAAATAGTAACTATAAGTTAAGCCTTCCCGACGTCCTGCGGCTTGTCCGCGGGATCCAGAAATCTTGCTCTATACCTGGATCTTTGGATCCCGCGGACAAGCCGCGGGACGTAGAAATGCTAACTGTGGAGGTGTCGTAGGAATGCTAATTGTGTAGGAATGCTTAAATTAATGGCAGTGAGCAGAGGGGTATTTAATTCTCTTCAATATAGATGTACCTTATGACAGTGATGGTTACCATAATAAGAAGAAATTCATATGAATCATTTAGTTATATCTACTTTAACAACTGTGCTTTGTATGTCTGACTTATATGCAAATATCCCCCAGCAGCCATCTAATTCAATACCAGCCAACGTTGCTAAAGCACACACGTCAAGTATCAGCTCTAACCCTGCGGCAGTTAATGTAAATACTGGATCAGGGGCTCTTCAACAATATATAGAAAAAAAATCAGGAATTCAGGACAATCACGGAATTGCTGTTCAAGGAGCCTGGATTGGTGATAGCAATAAACTGATGTCGGGCGGTATTCCAAATGCAAAGCGATCAACCTCCAATAGTGTTGCGATACTCGATCTGACTATTGAAATGGAAAAATTTAATGGCTGGAAAGGAGGACTATTTAGTGCCCAATTTCTCCAGCAGAATGCCCAAAACACCAATAGTCAGGCAGGGATTATTCAAGGGTATAACTCCTTACCTGATGTAGCACCTTTCAATCGTTCTGAACTGTATGCACTGTGGTATAGACAAGCACTATTTGACAATACACTGTTTGTTCGAGTGGGTAAAACTATCACAACCCTTGATTTTAATAATGTCATCAAACCAGTTCCCCTCAGCACAGACGATCCAAATATCCCTGCGGTTTCCGGCTTAATTTATACCCCTCTTTTTATCAATCCTGCTGTGGATGGTATTATGCCTGGCTACACCAACTCGGCGTATGGCATTACCGCAACGTTCACGCCAGTTAAAGAGTGGTATCTTTCTTATGGGATATATGATGGAAATCTTGCCAGTGGTAAACAAACCGGCTTAACAGGTCCAACATTCAATGGCAGATCATTCCAGGTGGGTGAACTAGGTGGGGCATGGCTTTTAGGGGTCAATCACAAACCAGGTACGGCTGGCATTGGATTATGGCATCAAAAGGGTTTAATTAACCAAGGTAATCTGACTGAAATGGCTGCGACCGGTGCTTATTTATTCGGCTCACAGCGATTATGGTACAGGCATCCGGGACAGGATATCAGTGGTGTTTCAGCTTTTTATCAATGTAGCATAAATAACTCAAGCGTATTACCCATGAAAAAATCTGTAGGGGCAGGATTAACGGCGTTTGGCCTTATCGCCAATCGCGATGATGATTCTATAGGCATAGGTGCGTCGCTGGCTTGGCTTAACCAAAGAAGAACACAAGTATCGACTGAATTAATGTACCAAATATATTACCAGGCAAAACTATTGACTAATATTTACCTTGAGCCAGCATTGTCTTATATCCCCACGCCCGGACAAAACCCAGGTCTGAATCACGCATTTGCAGGAACACTACGCGCTATCGTTTTATTTTGAACTCCGTAACAATATGATTTACAATAAATTTCACAAACGGGTAAGCTAAATATCAATTTCACAAGGATAGGAAATGCTAAAAAAAATAAGGACAGTTTCTTTGTTTGTAGCCACATTACACGCATCGTTTGTGATGGGAGAGACATATCAGGTTCCTGCTACAGAAGAAACGGTAACACTTGGACTTTTCACTCTCAATAAAGCACCAGTAATAAAAGTCCACTCTGGTGATACTGTGTCAATGGAAACATGGAATAGTTGCCTTCATGCAATGGTTTACAACAAAACAACGCCTGCAGATTTGGCAAAATTTTATGTGAAAAATGATATTCAGAAAAGACGCGGCATGCACTCACTGACGGGACCTGTTTACGTTGAGGGAGCCGAACCGGGAGATGTGTTGGAAATTCGCATTCTGGATATTCAATTAAATGACTTCGGCTATAATTTCTTAAGCCCTACACAGGGTATTTTATCGGAATTTACCAAACCTCGAATTAAATATTTTAAATATGACAAAAAGAACAATACCACAGAATTCACTAAAGGGGTGTGCCTGCGTCTGAAGCCTTTTCCAGGCATCATAGCTGTAGCCCCACCTAATGATTGGCCAGAGGGTTGGCCGGTCAATATAGAGACTTCCGCTGCAAAACCGGTGAGTGGAGAATTTAATTCTGTTCCTCCAGGGCCTTTTGGCGGTAATTTGGATGAACCCGAGCTGCAAACAGGCTCAATCCTATATCTCCCCGTATTCCAAAAAGGAGCGCTGGTCTGGACTGGGGACTCACATGCCATGCAAAGTAATGGTGAAATTGACATAACTGCACTGGAAACATCGTATAAAGGTATCTCTCTGCAATTTATTGTGAGAAAAGACCTTAAAGCAGAAGGCGTATTTGATAAAACTAAAAGAAAAGGCGGGGACGTATTTACTTGGCCGATAACCGAAAACTCCACTCACTGGATAATTACGGGTTTAAATGTTGATCTGTTTGATGCAATGAAGCTTGCTTCCAAAAATGCCATTGACTTTTTAGTACGCACCCAAGGTCTTTCAAGAGAGGAAAGTTATCAACTCTTGAGTATGACCGGCGATTTTAAGATTGCCGAAGCAGTAAATGTCATTAAACATGTCACTGTACATATTCCAAAAGAGGCGTTTAAAGGAAACGGTAAAAAATCGACACTATCCTCTGCAGACACTTTCCCCCTAAAAGCTCCAGAGACAAGTGTTGAGGCTGTCTGTGTTCCACAAGAAGGGATAACAATTGAATAACTATGGACGGCTAAGAAAAATGAAAAATATTCTCTTTTTTCTCGCTCTATTTGTAGTAAATACAGGATTTGCTGAACATTTTACACTTAATAACCAGGCATATAATCCTGCTCAAAAAATAGCGATTCAATGGGCAACCTCTTCCAAAGAGGTTGAAAAGAGCAATAAAATGGTAAGGAATGAGGTAAAACTGAATCCCAAAACATTACGATTTCTTACTCAAATGGGAAAGATCGATTTAGATATTCCTAAAAAAGCCGAATATTTTAGAGTACTTGTATGGTCAAAAGGTGCAAAAAATCCAGATTTTCTCACCAATTGGGTCGATATTATACCGAATAAAATCTATACATTAAATGAAGATCATTTTGTACCTTTAGCTCTTATGTCGGGTACAGGATGTTAAAACAGGAACGAACTTGTGGCGAAATCTCTCTGTCAGGCAAGGGGCTTTCACCCTGAGTGATTAATCAAACGTAGTCCCATTGCCATTAAGATAAGCCCAGATCCTACGTCCCGCGGCTTGTCCGCGGGATCCAACGATCCCGGCATAGAGCGAGATTTCTGGGTTCCGCGGACAAGCCGCGGGACGTCGGGAAGGCTTAACTTAATAGCAGTTAAACGTAGTCCATATTAGAACTATTAGTTTGCTCAACTGCCTGAATTATTGTTTTATTCGATTTCCAAACTAAACAACTGCTCAGATTTTTTAAACTACAGGTAGCACTTTCCTTGTTAGATTTTTTGGCAAAAGTGCGAAACCGCTGTTCAATATCAAGTTCTGCACCGTTGTTATCAGGTTTTTCTTTAATGAGCTTATCAGCTAACAGGATGTTCTTGTCACCTTTTAATTCTGTTAGAGTTAGTTCAGCTAACTCATCCAATTTGTTTTGTTGGTCAGGTTCTGCGCGTGAAAGAATTTTTCTGTTTAAATATTCAATACCAGAGTCGTTGATTAAATGGCAAATTAATGTTGGATTATCTTGTGTTAGATGTTTGGGAATGGTGAGGTTATGATTTAATAACAATCTTTGAAATGCAAAATTATTATCAGAAAGGGCAAAAGCGGATATTGCTTGTTGATGATATATTAATAAATCCTCAACTTCCAATCCCGGCTGATCTCTATAAAATTTAACTAAAGCGAAACCATTTTTATACCATCCAAATGAATTAAAGTTTGCACTATAAATATCTCTTGGTTGATTATTTTGCTCATCTATGGCCTGCTTTAGCTGGTCAGTAGATAAACCGTCTTCAGTCGCAAAAAAATTCCATACCTCATCGGTGATAGTAAAATTTTTATAAACGGGCATTTTATTTCCTTGTTAGTTTTGTCCATATTGTTCACTATTTATCAATTTACTGCAATTAAGTTATCGGGTCCAGGGCGATTTCACCCAAGTACTAAAATTGCAAGTTCGCCTGTCTCTTTGCCTTTACTTGCGCTTACCGCATAGTCTAGTACGCCCCCTGTAAGCAAAGACATTACGGCTACCAAACGAATTTGCGAAAACCCACATTCTTCGCGCTATTACTATGTTTTGGAAAAAGTGCATTATTGGAAGATGTATCTTCCAATGTAAGCGTGGTTCCATCAACAACTTTTAGCGCTCGACCATAAAATTTCCATGTGGAGGGGACCTCTTTTAATGAAGAAGACCCAACTTGGGTAACCAAGGCTTGTATCATATCTTCGGCATCAAGCTAAGGCGTTTAGAAAGAGAATAACATCTTGCAGTCATCTGCTTTTACAGTAGAATAAATTTTTTATTAAACTTCATAGGTTATGTCGATGTTGCAGCAAGTTAAAACGCAGGGTGGGGTTCATATTGAGTTTGAGCAGCAATCATTAACCTATGATAAAGCAATTGAACCGCTTATCGAAAAACTTGATTCGCAGCGGGGCGCTTTATTTGCTTCAAGTTATGAATATCCAGGGCGTTATACCTGTTGGGATATTGGTTTTTATAATCCGCCATTAGCGCTTGTTTTTAAGCAACAACAGATTTATGTCAAACCATTGAATAAACGAGGCGTGGAGTTATTAGTTATTGTTACAAGCGCTTTGGAAAAGAGTGATGAATTAATAATAAGCAAACAGGATGATTGTTGTTATATAGAAGTTAAACCAACAAATAAAATTTTCAGTGAAGAGGAACGCAGTCATCAACCTTCTGTTTTTACCATAATCAGAGCCTTGCTTGCTTTTTTTAAATCACCCGACGAACCTTATTTAGGGCTTTATGGTGCTTTTGGCTATGATTTGATTTTTCAATTTGAAGCCTTGAAGCTTGATAAAAAGCGCAGTGATGATCAGCGGGAAATGGTTTTATATTTGCCTGATGAAATTTATGTAATTAATCATCGTAAAGAAGAAGCGTTTATTCGCCGCTATGATTTTAGTTACCAAGGTAGATCAACCCAGGGTTTGGCGCGTGATGGTGATTATAAACCGTATAACCCGACGCATAAACCGGACAAATCATGTGATCATGCCGAAGGCGAATATGCACGCCTTGTAGAAAAAGCGAAAGAACGTTTTAAATGCGGTGATTTATTTGAAGTAGTTCCCAGCCAGACTTTCTATGCCCCTTGTGTCGAACAGCCATCAGCAATATTTACCCGTATGCGTCGTAACAATCCATCACCTTATGGATTTTTTATTAACCTTGGCGATGATGAGTATCTTGTTGGCGCATCGCCGGAAATGTACGTGCGCGTGCGTGGCAAACGTATAGAAACCTGTCCTATTTCGGGCACCATAAAACGGGGTGTTGATGCCATTGAAGACGCCAAAAATATTCAGGAATTGCTGGATTCTGAAAAAGAATTTTCCGAATTAACAATGTGTACCGATGTGGATCGTAACGATAAATCACGTATTTGCGAAGCGGGCAGCGTAAATGTAGTCGGGCGACGTCAAATTGAAATGTATTCCCGTTTGATTCATACCGTTGATCATGTAGAAGGGACGTTACGCGAAGGGTTTGATGCTGTTGATGCGTTTTTAACGCATATGTGGGTAGTAACAGTCACTGGCGCTCCCAAATTATGGGCAATGAATTTCATTGAAAAGCATGAAAAATCGCCGCGTCGCTGGTATGCAGGCGCAGTAGGCTGGTTTGGTTTTGATGGCAATTTAAATACGGGACTCGTACTCCGGACAATCCGTATCAAAGAAGGCATTGCGGAAGTACGTGTTGGTGCAACGCTGTTGTATGATTCCATTCCTGAATCGGAAGAGCAGGAAACACGTTTAAAAGCATCTGCTTTTCTTGAAATTCTACGACCACCTGTTGCCAAAACTGTAAATGACGTATCAATTGATAAAAACGGTAGTGGCAAAAAAATCCTGCTTGTTGATCATCAGGATTCTTTCGTGCATACACTGGCAAATTATTTTCGCCAAACCGGTGCAGAAGTTGAAACCATTCGTAGTATTCATGCTGTGGATTATGTGCAACAAAAGCCGTTTGATCTTGTCGTATTGTCACCTGGCCCTGGACGCCCAGATGATTTTAAACTTGCAGAAACAATCAAGGCTGTTCTTGAGCAAAAAATTCCCTTATTTGGTGTTTGTCTTGGGTTGCAGGGGATCGTTGAGTTTTTTGGAGGAACATTAAATGTTCTTGATTACCCCATGCATGGAAAAACATCCGATATTTTAGTTAAAGATAATTCCAATTTATTTGCAGGGTTTGAACAGACATTTAAAGCGGGACGTTATCATTCCCTTTATGCTAATCTGGAAAAATTCCCTTCGGAATTAACTATTACAGCGACTACGCAAGACAACATAGTGATGGCGGTTGCTCATAAAACACTGCCTGTTTATGCGGTGCAGTTTCATCCGGAAACAATCCTGTCTCTACCCAATCAGGCTGGAATGCGAATTATTAATAATCTTATGAAACTGGTTACTAATCATGCGTGAAAAGGTAATTGTTGTTTACTTGCTCGCTATTCTTTTAGGTATTCTGACCGGTTTTGTCGGCTCTGCGTTTCAGATAACTATTCAATGGCTGGATAATCTAATCGTGTTGCTTTTAGATTATGCAGGGAAACATCATTTATCCAGGGCGCTTTTTTCTGCAGGACTCTCGTTAATTATGGCGTTAATTGCATGGTTACTAGTACGCAAGTATGCGCCAGAAGCGGCAGGAAGCGGGATTCAGGAAATTGAGGGTAAGTTATTACATGTACGGCCAATATTCTGGCGTCGATTATTACCGGTAAAATTTATTGGTGGTGTCTTGGCTATCAGTGCCAAGCTGGTGTTGGGACGTGAAGGGCCAACAATTCAAATGGGTGGTAATTTAGGTGCCATGTTAGGTGAATGGTGTCAATTAAAACAACACCGTTGTAACACACTGATTACCGCTGGTGCAGCGGCGGGGCTTGCAACAGCTTTTAATGCGCCACTGGCCGGTGTGTTATTCGTTATTGAAGAAATGCGAAATGAATTTAATTTTAATTTTACCAATTTTAAAATGGTGGCGATTTGCTGTGTCATGGCCACTATTACGACTCAGTTTATAGTGGGTTCAGCGCCAGCAATTCCAATGGCTGTTTCAAACATGCCACCATTGAACACGTTATGGCTGTTTTTTATAGTTGGTATTGTTATTGGTTTAACCGGATTGGCATTTAACAAGCTGCTAATATTTACCTTAACGCTTACGGACAAATTATCTTATTCCTATCGGTTTCTCTACATTACTTTAATTGCACTTACTGTTGGGTATTTATCTGTTTATTATTCCGAACTGGTTGGCGGTGGTTATGAAATTATTGAAAAATCATTAATCATGTTTCCCGGGTTTAAAACATTAGCTGTATTAATTGTAATTCGTTTTCTTGCAACCATGCTTTGTTATTCTACGGGTGTTCCCGGGGGAATATTTGCGCCAATGCTGGCACTTGGCACACTTCTGGGACTTGCCTGCTTTCATATCTTTAGTCAATTTTTCCCTGAGATGAACGTAGAGCCAGGAATGTTTGCCGTTGCAGGAATGGGGGCTTTATTTTCTGCGACCGTCAGAGCGCCGATAACTGGCATTATTTTGGTGGTTGAAATGACTCAAAATTACTCATTGATTTTACCGTTGATGGTGAGTTGTTTAACCTCAACAACGGTGGTGCAGTTAGCAAAAAATGCGCCTATTTATACGCAGTTATTGCATAGAACGTTAAGACTCTCTTCAATTAAGTAAAACTCATCCTCCAGGTCTCCTCTACGTCCCGCGACTTGTTCGCGGGATCCAGCGTTCCAGGAGTAGAGCAAGATTTCTGGATCCTGCGGACAAGCCGCAGGACGTAGGGAATGTGCCGCAGGCGAGGCTTAACTTAATGGCGTTGTATAGGAATAACTTCAAAAGCAATTGATCACAATTTTACCGAAGTGATCGCTACTTTGCATTCGTTGATGAGCCTGGTCTATTTGATTAAATGAATAGATTGAATCAATGATTGGTTTTATTTCACCGTCAAGCAAAGCGTGTTGCCAGCGCTCGTGAGCGGAGCGCCATAATACAGATTTTTCAGCAATAGTTTGCGGGCGAAGAACAAAGCCATCGATATGTAGCCGTTTGCGCATTAGCAAGGCTAAATCACATTCAACTTTGTGGCCTTGCATACAGGCTATCTGTATAAGACGGCCTTTGGCTTTAAGAATTTTCAGGTGTTTTGGAAAATAATCACCGCCAATAAAATCGACAATAACATCTACCGTATCAGAGCCAACTATTGTCGCAAAATCATCCTGCTTATAATTAATAACTGTTGACGCACCCAGTTGAACGGCTTTATCAATTTTTTCCTGATTACTCGTGGTGGTAAAAATATTGGCACCCGCTTTGTGAGCCATTTGAATTGCCATACAAGTTATGTTACTTCCGGCAGCGTGAATTAGAAAAGTCTGTTGTTTGCGTAATTGGCCTAATAGAAATACGGTTGCGTGTGCTGTAATTAATGCTTCAGGGATAGCGGCGGCATACTCATAATCCCATTGCTTGGGAATGTGTTCGGCAATGTTCTGATTTACAAGGCAATATTCTGCATAACTTCCGCCAGCAACAAGGCCATATACGCGTTCGCCAATTTTAAATCGACTCACCTGATTACCAATAGCAACTACATCACCAGCCAGCTCCAGACCGGGAATTTGAGAAGTGCCAGCAGGAGGAGGGTATTTACCCATACGTTGCATCAGATCACCACGATTGATAGCTGTCGCTTTGACTTTGACAAGAATATCATCATCACCACAGACAGGGGTTTCTTGTTCAGTAATGAGCAGTTTGCTCTCGGATCCTGGATTTTCAATAGTAATGCAGCGCATTTTAGTCCGTGAGGCAGTTTTTTGATGAATCAAAGTGTAGCAAGGTTTTTATTGGACGAACAGTTCTGGCTAAGCTGCACTGCCATTAAGTTAAGCCGTCCCGACCTCCGCGCTCAGAGCCGACGTCCCGCGGCTTGTCCGCGGGATCCAACGATCCAGGCATAGAGCGAGATTTCTGGATCCCGCGGACAAGCCGCGGGACGTCGGGAAGGCTTAACTTAATGGCAGTGTGGCTAAGCTGATAAATTTCTCGCAAAATCAAAGGAATTGGAGATATACTTACTGTCTAGAAGCTACACGGCTGTTTAATGGCAAAATTTACCAACAATAAAAAACTGGCGTTTATTTTTATTGCGCCCCAGCTTTTGATTACATTCCTGTTTTTCATTTGGCCTGCTGCAACGGCTTTGATCCAGTCTTTTTATTTTGAAGACGCCTTTGGTTTATATAAACGTTTTGCCGGTTTAACCAATTTTATTGATTTATTCCGTGATCCATCCTTTATAAAAGCGCTCAGTGTCACCTTTATTATTGCCATCAGCGTTACTTTTTTAACCATGAGCCTTGGGTTATTACTGGCTGTTTTGGTTAAAAATCGAGGCAAAAGCCAAGGCGTTTATAAATCATTACTCTTATGGCCTTACGCAGTAGCACCTGCCGTTGCTGCAATTTTATGGCGATTTCTTTGTCAGCCTTCGCTCGGGTGGCTTGCTAATGCTGCCGCCTGGGCTGGTTTTGATTTTAATTATTTAACTCATCCACAACAGGCTCTTGCTGTGGTAATTTTAACGGCAAGCTGGCAGCAGTTGAGCTACAATTTTCTGTTTTTTTTCGCAGCCCTTAAAGCGATACCACCGGTTTTAATTGATGCGGCCATTATTGATGGAGCATCGGCGTGGCGACGTTTCTGGCAGATAATTTTTCCTTTATTATCTCCGATAAGCTTTTTTCTGCTAATCATGAATCTGATTTATTCATTTTTTGATACCTTTGGTGTTATCGATGTGTTGACAAACGGAGGGCCTGCCAACAGCACGACAACCTTAATTTATAAAGTGTATAAAGATGGTTTTATCGGTATGGATCCTGGCAGCTCGGCAGCGCAATCGGCGATATTAATGCTACTGATTATTATGCTAACGCTTCTGCAATTCCGCTATCTTGAAAAGAAGGTTCATTACGCATGACTATGTTTAAACGCGCCTTGGGTCATGTCCCTCTGATTATTATTATCGCTTTATTATTTTTACCTCTGTACCTGGCTTTGGTTGCAGCAAGCCATGATGCTGCAACAATGATGCATGCTCCGTTACCTGTCTGGCCAGGCACGTCATTATTTACTAATTTTAAAACAATTTTAACAGAAGGAATCATGGCAACCGGTGGTCTGCCAGTCTGGCGAATGTTGATGAATAGCCTGATTATGGCTGTATTAATCGCTACGGGTAAAATTTGCATTGCGATATTTTCCGCTTTTAGCCTTGTGTACTTTGAGTTGCCGTTTAAAAAAATTATTTTCGCTTTGATTTTTGCAACCATGATGTTGCCTGTAGAGGTTAGAATTGTGCCAACTTTTCAAGTAGTGGCATCACTTGGCTGGTTAAATACCTTCAGTGGCCTGACCTTACCGTTGATGGCGTCAGCAACGGCAACATTTCTTTTCAGACAGTTTTTTAAAACTATTCCTGCTGAGCTGGTTGATGCCGCTAAACTTGACGGCGCAAGCCCCTGGCGGTTTTTTGTTGATATACTGCTGCCTTTAACAAAGACACAGATTGCTGCTTTATTTATAATTCTTTTTGTCTATGGCTGGAATCAATATTTATGGCCATTAATCATTACTACGGAAACAGACATGGCTACCATTGTTATGGGCATTCGTTATCTTGCGGGAGTTGCTGATCAGATTCCACAATGGCACTATATAATGTGTGTGGCCTTATTAGCTATGTTGCCGCCCTGTATTATTGTTATGACAATGCAGCGCTGGTTTGAAAAGGGGTTAATTCATTAATGGCTACCGTTAATATTGATCACATCAGCAAGTACTATGGCCAACAAGCCGTGCTCGATGATGTAAGCCTGACAATTGAAAAAGGTGAATTTGTTGCTGTTGTAGGGCCTTCTGGTTGTGGGAAGTCTACTCTTTTGCGTTTGGTTGCTGGACTTGATACGGTAAGTAGCGGTAGTATTTTAATTAATAATATTTGTGTTAATAAAATCCCTGCTGCCAAACGCGATATGGCGATGGTTTTTCAAAGCTATGCGTTATACCCGCATATGACCGTTTACGACAATATGGCTTACGGATTAAAAATGCGCGGGATGAAAAAAATCGAGATTGAGCAAAAGGTTCAAGATGTAGCAGCCATGTTGCAATTAACCGATTTTTTACAGCGTAAACCCCAGGCATTATCAGGTGGTCAACGACAACGTGTCGCCATGGGACGCGCAATTGTTCGATCACCAGCCGTTTTCCTTTTTGATGAACCCTTATCAAATCTCGATGCCAAATTACGTACAGAGATGCGCCATGAGATTAAAAAACTGCATCAAAAATTAAATACAACTTGCTTGTATGTAACCCATGATCAAACCGAAGCCATGACAATGGCATCCAGAGTGTTGGTATTGAATAAAGGTAAAATAGAGCAATTAGGTACGCCGCAAACGCTTTATAATAAACCTGCATCCCTTTTTGTAGCCAGTTTTACGGGGCACTATCCAATTAATTTTATTAGCGCCAGTCTACACTATGAGGATAAAAAAATAGTTACGGCCTGCGGCATGGATATACCCTTACCCCGATTAAATACAAGTGATACCGAGCATGAGGTTGTCATTGCAATCCGACCGGAGCATCTAAAATTAACAAATAGAAGTCAACCCCATTCCTTTCCTGTTATGATTGATTTTATTGATGACATGGGTGCTGACAAACTGGTACATGTACAAAATTTAAGTGGGACACAACGTTTTTGTATTCGTGTATCAGCGGATACTGAGATCAAAGACAGTGAGCTAGCCGTACAATTAAGTTTGCAAAAGGCTAATTTATATCAGAAAAAAAGTGGCTTGCGACTTGGAGGGTGGTGTGATTAAACAACAAAATACAGCATTACGTGACATTGATAAACCGCATTATAGCTATTGGCAAGCCTTTTATTTGTCTTTTTACAGCAGCCGATTGTATGTTGATGTTGGTAAACGATGGAAAGGATTGGGTATCTTATATCTCTTTTTATTAATGCTCATTGTTACAACCCCCTTTGCGGTAAGAATGACCCATGATTTTAATGTGTTTTTCAAAGAACAGATTGTTGAGCCTTTGCAAAGAATGCCTGTTTTTTATGTGCAAAATGGTGAGGTGACAATGGATAAACCCATGCCTTACCTGGTAAAAAATGATAAAGGCGACGTTGTTTCAATTATTGATACCACAGGTGTTATAAAAAAAATCGATGGTAAATATCCCCATTTAACAACACTTATCACTAAAAATAAATTTATTTTCAGGTTGCCGTCACCCAATTTTTTCTTTTCTAACGATCAGCCAACTGCTAAAGGTACAATTTATATTCAACCAATTAGCAAAGCAACGAATGAAGTTTTTAATGGCGATACATGGGTGGCGTCCAGCGGTATTGAGCGTCTGAAATTCTTATCGCTTGTGATGATTTATCCAGTAATTGTCGGTATGTTTTTTTCTATTTACATGGTTCTTTTCCTGGCGTTTACCATGATGGGGCAGTTAATTGCCCAACTATTTTTTAAGATTTCAATATCCTTTGCTCAGACTTGTCGTTTGCTAATGGTTTCATCAACACCGCAGTCGGTTATGGTGTTTTTATTATTTACTACAAATTTTGTATTCAAGGGATCGGGTTTTGCAATACTGACTGTATTGGCAATATATTTTTGTTTTGCTGTTCTCTCTCTGAAACGTGAAAGCCATAAGCTGGTGTTTAAATGAAAGACATTATTTATTTTGCACATGGTAATGGATTTCCGTCACGTTGCTATCAACAATTGTTTTTAGCGCTCGAAGAACGTTATAAAACATATTACATTGATATAGTTGGCCATAATCCTGTTTTTCCTGTTACGGATAACTGGGATTTTTTAGTGAACGAATTAATCCTTAGCATCAGAGAGTGCACTAACGAGCCAGTAATCGGTATTGGTCATTCATTGGGCGGAATATTAAACCTTTTGGCATCAATTAAAGAGCCTTCTTTATTTAAAGCAGTAGTCATGATCGATTCACCTGTATTAAATCGTTTTAAATCACATGTTGTAAAGCTGGCAAAAAAGGTGGGTGTGATTGATTATCTGACGCCAGCATCACGCACACAGGGACGGCGGCAAGAGTGGGAAACTAAAGAACAACTAGCCGAATACCTTAAAAGACGTCCTTTGTTTAAAACCTTTACAGAGGCTTGTTTACAAGACTATATTAATTATGGTTGTGAAAAAACTGATACGGGTTATACGTTACGATTTAATCCTGATGTTGAATATAAAATTTATCGGACTGTTCCGCATGATTTGCCGCATCATAAAAATAAGCTTTCAGTTCCTGTTGCGTTGATATATGGTGATAAAAGTAGTGTTATTGATCAATTTGATGTTCGTTATATGAGTCAGAAATATGGTATTCCCTGTTATGAAATGCCGGGTACTCATTTATTACCAATGGAAGATCCGAAAGCATTGGCTCAAAAAATTTTTACTGTGTTAGCTGCTATACTCTAAAAAGGGGTACTGTATGCTCAATAAACACTAACGTTTTTTTTATATACTTGATGGCTGAATCGATCAAGTTTCTTAAAGCTGTTCCAATGAAAGGAGAGGACTGTGTTGTCAAGTATAATTATTATTGCCATTATTGGTGCAGTATTTGGATTACTGAGCAGACAGGCGTCAATCACTGTCTGGACTATCAGTTATGCGATTGGTGCTTTATTGCTTTTGCAATACGGATCTCTGGGTATAATCTCAAAAATGGTTATGCTGATAATTTTTGCAGGATTAATCGCCTGTTCAATTAAATCCTTGCGTATAAAATATATTTCAAGCCATTTATATCAAATAATCAGTAAATTTATGCCTGCAATGTCCTCCACAGAAAGAGAAGCGCTTGAAGCAGGTACAGTGAGTTGGGAAGGCGATATTTTTAGTGGCGCTCCCGATTTTGATAAATTGCTTGGTGTACCTCCTGTTAAACTTACTGAAGAAGAGCAAGCATTTATTGATGGCCCTTTAAATGAACTATGCCGTATGCTTGACGATTGGGAAGTTTCACATAATCTTACAGATTTACCGCCTGAAGTATGGCAATTTATCAAGAAAAATAAATTGTTCGGGATGATTATCCCTAAAGAATATGGTGGCCTTGATTTCTCTGCAACTGCTCAAACCCAGATTTTGGCGCGCGTTTATGGCTGTTGTATTTCTGCAGCTACCACTATTTCTGTTCCAAATTCACTAGGTCCAGCTGAGTTATTATTAAAATACGGTACAGAAGAACAAAAAAATTATTATTTGCCACGGTTGGCTGACGGAAGAGAAATTCCCTGTTTTGCACTGACTGGTCCTAATGCTGGTTCGGATGCTGCGTCTATTCCTGATAAAGGTATTGTATGTCGTCAAAAGGTTGATGGTGAAGAAGTGCTTGGTATAAGCCTGACCTGGAACAAACGTTACATAACACTTTGTCCTGTCGCAACCGTAGTGGGACTGGCCTTTCGATTATTTGATCCCGATAACCTGTTAGGCAAGGGCTATGATGTCGGTATCAGTTGTGCGCTTATTCCCGCCAATACGCCAGGTGTTATTAAAGGCCGTCGTCACTTTCCCTTGAACGCCGCGTTTTTAAATGGCCCAACTCAGGGAACTGACGTATTTGTACCTATTGATTATTTAATCGGTGGTGCGCCAATGGCCGGTGCTGGATGGCGTATGCTTATGGAGTGTTTGAGTGCAGGGCGAGCTATTTCCTTACCTTCCAGTGCATTGGGAGGCGCTCAGGCAGGGGCTCTGGCCAGTGGTGCATATGCTCGTGTTCGCAAACAATTTAACCAGTCTATTGGTAACTTTGAAGGGATTGAAGAGCCATTAGCCAGAATTGCTGGTAATACCTATATAATTGATGCTGGTCTGATGATGGCATCGACAGCCATTGATAATGGTGCCAAACCGTCGGTCGCTGGTGCTATCTTAAAATACCATACTACTGAGCGTGCCCGACAAATAGCAACCGATGCCATGGATATACACGGCGGAAAAGGTATCTGTCTGGGACCCAATAATTATTTGGGACGCGGTTATCAATCTGCACCTATTGGTATAACTGTTGAGGGTGCAAATATTTTAACGCGCAGCCTCATTATTTTTGGTCAGGGTGCTATTCGTTGCCATCCGTATTTATTCAAGGTTATGGAAAGTGTAAGAGCTAACGATATCAATGCCTTTGATACTGCATTCTGGGGACATTTCAGTTTTGTTTTGGCAAATTTTTCCAAATCGCTATTATTTGCTGTGACAGATGCACATTTTACCAAAGCACCTGCAAGCAGAGCAAAACGCTATTATCAACTACTTAATCGCTATAGCACGAATCTGGCGTTTACCTCTGATTTTTGTATGGCTATTTTAGGTGGTGAATTGAAGCGAAAAGAAAAAATTTCTGCGCGTCTTGGTGATGTGTTGAGTAATTTATATTTGATATCAGCCGTATTGAAACGATACCACGACAGCGGTGAGCCTCTGGGAGAGTTGCCTATAGTAGAATGGTGTTGTCAGCAATTATTCCATGAGTGTGAATTAGCATTCCGTGGTGTAATTACTAATTTCCCAAAAAAATGGGCAGCTTTTTTTCTGAAAATTATTCTACAGCCTTTTGGCAGCCAACGTGATAAACCAAGTGATCAACTCGGTCAGAAACTGGCAAAAATAATGACAGAGCCAAGCGACACACGTAACCGTTTAACTAAACTGGTATTTACCGAGCCTTTGAAAAATTGCCCTATTGGCCGTTTGGAGGAAGCTTTTAATAAATTGTGTGCAGTGGAAGCGCTAGAGAAAAAAATATCCAAAGCGGTACGCGACGGCTTATTGCATTCATTAACGTTGTTTGACCAAATAGACGAAGCAGAAGAAGCAGGAATACTGAATGCGGATGAAGCGGAGCAACTTCAAATAGCGGAAGAGGCTCGACAGGATGTTATTGCTGTAGATGATTTTAGCAATGACGAATTATCAAGAGCTTCCGTTAAAACAGCCGGCTCGTCTCGCAAGGTTAAAAAAGCAAGTCGAGATGGTTTGTCTATGGAAGAGCCTGCTTGATAAAAGCCAAACGAATATAAAATAAGTGTAGCCTTGATGCAGCGCAATCAAGGTTTTTCAAGCTTCTGAGAAAATAAGCCTTGATTACGTTGCGTTGCATCAAGGCTACTTCGCTACTTCACTGGATATGGCATGATATAGAATTTTTTAGCTCAAAGCCCAATTTCATCATCTGTTGCTGCCTGGATCTCTTTTAAATACCGCCTTAAAATCGTAGCCTCCGATGCCAGACCATACAATTTTCCTGCACTGGCAAACACAACAATTTCCCCAGTAGTGTGATCATCAACAGATTCTAGATAGTGAGTAATGGACTCATCTTTATTAGCATGTAAAGTCGGTTTATCGATGAGTTCTGATATGGGACGTTGATTACGTTGGGTTAATTCCTCAAGCAGCTCATGGCGATGCAGTAAACCCAGAAAATCCCCATCGTTATTTTCTACAGCAAGCAACGGCGTTTTTAAAGCCACAGCAAGCTGGGCTGCGTTTTCTAATGACGAGGATTGTGCAACTGCAGGCGGGTGAATCAGCGTCAGATCACTGAATTTTAAATCGCGTAATCGACCGATATCCTGTGGCCCGCCTAAATCGCTGCCACGCACATGAAAGCGCCAGGTTGAAAAGGAAAAACCAAACCATTGTTTAGTGAAGTGGCTTGCAATAATAACGGTAATGACGGTAGTGACAACGCCAGTATGTAGACCGGCAATTTCAATCATCAATAATACAATGCCTATTGGAGTACCGATGATTGCAGTAGCCACACCCGCCATTCCTGCAACAACACATAAATCCAGCGGTATCATTTCACCAAACAAGGGCATGATAATTATGCCGTGCAGCAAGCAGCCCAATGATGCACCTAAAAAAAGAGAAGCTGAAAACAGGCCACCACGAAAACCGGAACCTACACATGCAATTGATGCGGCAATTTTGGCCAGTAACAAAATCAAGGTAATACCCAATAATTCATGACCTGTGAGAATTTCATTAATTCCTGCATGGCTAGGACCCATAATTTGCGGAGTAAGTAAAGCAATGCCACCTAATATTGCTCCGCCAATAGCAGGCTTGAGAAGAGGAGGGACGTGCGCGATTTTAAGCAAATTATCAAAAGAAGTTGTACCGCGCATTACCACAATACCAATTAATGCCGCGCAAAAACCAATCATAAGTGCCAGTGGAAAATGCCAGAATGTTGGAAAACCTGTACTTGTAACTGGAAAAAGAGGCTGGTTGCCTATTAAAATAAAAATGACCAGACTGCTTAAGGCACTGGCAAGTAACGTAGGCATTAATGCCCGTATGGCATACCCTCCGATTACCAGTTCTAATGCATAAAACGTTCCTGCAAGTGGTGCGCCGAAAATAGCAGCAAGCCCAGCTCCTGTTCCTGTTGACACTAAAATACGCAAGTCACGTCGATTGAGATTTAAACGCTGGCCAATAGCACTTAACGAGCCTGCACCCAGCTGAGTCATAGCTGCTTCAAAACCGACTGATCCACCGATAGTAATTGATAATACTGATAATCCTACAAGAATGAGGCTATCGATGAAGGACATTTTACCCCCTTCAAGTGCATTTGCTTCTACCGGATCAACGATTGCAAGTTTATGGAAACGTGCCGCAAGAACTAAAAATGAGCCTAATAATAAGCCGCCGACTAATGTAATTAACATGATGCGCCAGCCATCTACACTGTTTGCACCAAACCGGTTGATATCAACACCAAACAAAAAAGTCTGCAACATACCAACACCGGTGCGAATTCCTGCAACCACTCCGCCGATAGCAATGCCGCCAATGGATGCGAGTATAAGCATGTTAAAATTGGATAGATTATAAGGTGTTGATGTTTCAGGCATGATTTAAACAAGTCTATGAAATTATTTAAGAATTAACACGTTTATATGCTGATCACAATCGCTTGTATTTAATAAGTAGAAAATTACTGGTAAATTATAGAAAAATAAATCTATCGAGAATTGGAATGCCGCATATAATAATTGAGTGCAGTAAAAATGTTGATCTTGGCGATGATTTTCCACGTATTTGCAACGAAATACATAGTATTTTGTCCGAAGGATTACCAACACAGATATCCAGTTGCAAAAGCCGATTATTCATCGCAGATCATGCATTTATAGGTGATGGGGATGAAAATCATGCGTTCATACATATTACAATTAAAGTTTTGCCTGGAAGAACCCTTGATAAAAAAAGACAGCTTACTCAGAAAATACATCAATCAGTATTGAACTTGTTCAACGTACAGCTATCGGTGGAAATGATTGATTTAGATGAAACGTATATAAAATAAAGATATATAATTAATTATACTTATTTGCGTCAGACAATTATGTTAATTCGCCGTATGGATTTCAATGATGTGGATCAAGTTAACACAATTGAGCAAAGCGGCCATTTAGCGCCGTGGACAAAAAAAATATTAAGTGATTGTATTCTGGTCGGCTATCAATGTTATGTTATCTTGCCTGAGAACAGCCCTGTTATCAGAGGGTATGTTATCTATCGTTGCAAGCTTACTATTTGCCATATTCTGAATTTATGTGTCGCTCCCCATTATCAAAATCAGGGCTTTGGAAAACTTCTCCTGGAATTTTTATTAACTTCGCTGGAAAATACAGGCGTTGATTGCATTCATCTCGAAGTTCGCCCCAGTAACACCGCTGCTATCAAGCTTTATGAAGGGCTTGGTTTTATACGAGATAGTATCAAGAAGGATTATTATAATGATGAAGCAGGCTGTGAAGACGCTCTGGTGTTAAAAAAACTGTTGTAGAGAAGAGTTATAATTAGATGTATCCAGAATTTGTGATATAGCAACTGCAATATGGCTCCTGGCTAACTTCAAGATATCTTCGAATTTTCCCTTCTCCACTTTGGGGAGAAGGTGGCGCGTAGCGCCGGATGAGGGCGTTCATGTTGGAACGCTCCTTTACAGTCGCGGCTCGGTTTTTCATAATGCGACGTGATACCGAGCCGCGCGCGTTAGCAAGCGTTTCAAGCAATCGATTATGCTTTAAACAACTGTGTAAGGAGCAGTATCAGTATAAGCATAATAATCTACTGAATTAAATGCCCACAATATTACCATAGTTGCTTTCCAATAAATAGAAATAGAGTCGCATAGCAAAAAATGCATGTAACTGGTGCAAATCTCGATAAATTACTGTATATTACGCGACTATTTTAATCCATTTTTATAAGAGTGCTATGACTGACCTAACCCTTTATAGAAACATTGGTATCTTCGCCCACGTAGACGCTGGAAAAACCACCACTACTGAACGTATTCTTAAGCTTACTGGTAAAATCCACAAAATGGGTGAAGTTCACGAAGGTGAATCAACAACCGATTTCATGGTGCAGGAAGCGGAGCGTGGTATTACTATCCAGTCAGCAGCGGTAAGTTGTTACTGGAATGGTCATCGTTTCAATATCATTGATACCCCAGGACACGTTGACTTCACTGTAGAAGTATATCGTTCTTTGAAGGTACTCGATGGTGGTATCGGTGTATTCTGTGGTTCGGGCGGTGTTGAGCCTCAGTCAGAAACCAACTGGCGTTATGCGAACAATTCGAAAGTATCTCGTTTGATTTTTGTGAACAAACTGGATCGTATCGGCGCGAATTTCCTGAAAGTGACTGAACAGGTTAAAAAAGTATTGGGCGCAAACCCATTAATTATGACCTTGCCAATCGGCATTGAAGATAATTTCACAGGTGTTGTCGATTTATTAACTCGTAAAGCGTACATTTGGGACGAAACTGGCCAGCCAGAAAATTACACTGTTACTGACACACCAGCCAATATGGTAGACGACGTTGAAACATACCGTAAACAACTCATTGAAGCAGCACTTGAAATGGATGATGATTTATTGATGGCTTATTTGGAGGGAGTGGAACCTTCAATAGAAGACATTAAACGTTGTATCCGAAAAGGTACTCTCGAATTGGCCTTTTTCCCAACTTATTGCGGTTCCGCCTTTAAAAACAAAGGCATGCAACTATTGCTCGACGCCGTGGTTGATTATTTACCTGCTCCCCACGAAGTTAATCCACAACCTTTGACAGATGCTGAAGGTGAGCCAAACGGTGAATTCGCTATTGTTTCTCCTGATGAGCCATTCCGCGCACTGGCATTTAAAATCATGGATGACCGTTATGGTGCTCTTACTTTCATACGTATCTACTCAGGAAGACTGAATAAAGGGGATACCATACTTAACTCCTTTACCGGTAAAAGTGAACGTGTCGGCCGTATGGTTGAGATGCAGGCGAATGAGCGTATTGAATTACAAAGTGCTGAAGCAGGCGACATCATAGCTATCGTAGGCATGAAAAATGTTCGAACAGGTCAAACTCTTTGCGATCCCAAACACGAGTGTACGCTTGAAGCGATGGTTTTCCCTGAGCCAGTTATTTCTATTGCTGTTACGCCTAAAGATAAAACCTCAACCGAAAAAATGAGTATTGCTATTGGTAAAATGGTTGCAGAAGATCCAACATTTAGAGTTGAAACGGATATAGATTCAGGTGAAACCATTCTTCGCGGTATGGGTGAATTACATCTTGATATTAAAGTGGATATTCTGAAGCGTACTTATGATGTTGAATTATTGGTAGGTGAGCCACAGGTTGCTTACCGCGAAACCATAACCAAATCGATTGAAGACAGCTATACTCACAAAAAACAATCAGGTGGTTCTGGCCAATACGGTAAAATTGACTACACTATTACACCGGGGGAACCTAATAGTGGATTCATTTTCATCACATCGTGTGTGGGTGGTAGCGTTCCTAAAGAATTCTTCCCGGCAATTGAGAAAGGTTTCCGTTCAATGATGGGCACTGGCACTTTGGCAGGTTTCCCCGTATTGGATGTTACAGTTAACATTATCGATGGTGGATTCCATGCTGTTGACTCCTCGGCAATTGCATTTGAAATTGCTGCGAAAGGCGCGTTTCGTCAATCCATACCAAAAGCCGGCCCCCAATTGCTTGAACCAATCATGAAAGTTGACGTTTATAGTACGGAAGATAAAGTAGGTGATGTTATTGGTGACTTAAACCGTCGTCGCGGCATGATCTCTGGCCAGGAACCCAGTGCAACTGGTGTACGCGTTAAGGCCGATGTTCCTCTTTCAGAAATGTTTGGTTACATCAGCACCTTGCGCACACTTACTTCTGGTCGTGGTCAATTCTCAATGGAGTTCTCTCATTATGCTCCTTGCCCAAACAGTGTATCTGAAGCAGTGATTGCCAAAGAAAAAGAAAAGAAAGCTGCCGCTGCCAAGTAAGATAGTTAGCAACGCTTTTAAAAGCCCTGTCAGTTTGTTCTGATAGGGCTTTTTTTTATGGATATCGATATTGGAATTACTGTCAAAGCAGTTTTAGCTAGCTTATGTTCGGACATTTTTATGGTTGCATTTGTATTAAAAATTCTTGCAAGTGGTGTTTTTCAGTTTCTGTAGCCAGATAATTTTTTAGACGCTCAAGGGCTGAATCATAATCGTGTTGAGTAAGTGTGCCACGCATTAATTCAAATCGTAAATAAACACAATAGGTATTTAAAACATCTGTTTCGCAGTAATCCCGAATGGATTTCAGATTTCCTGCTGAATACTGCTCCCAGACTTTACTGCCGCTCATGCCCATTTTACCGGGAAAGCCCAGCATGTGGGCAATATCATCCAGTGGCGCAAAGGCTTTGCTTTGATAAGCAGCTAATACATCCATTATATCAAGATGGCGATAATGAAAACGGTTTAAATAATTGTTCCAACGAAAACCTTGTTGATTTTCTCCTGATTCCCAATAAGTAGGAGCACTTACGCCATGCAAAAGAGCACGATAATGTAATACTGGCAAGTCAAACCCACAACCATTCCAGCTCACCAGCGTGGGGGTATATTTATCAAGGCCGGCAAAAAAACGAGTAATTAACTCTTTTTCATCCGAGTTTTCATCACCGAGCGACCATACTTTGATGGTTTTCCCCTGACTTAAGACTAAAGAGATCGCAACTATTTTCTGAAGGTAATGCGGCAGAAATTCATGGCCGACTTTAGCACGTCGTAAAGCAAACATGGCTTTAGCAGTGTCTTCATCAGATAAATCATGGAGATTATGCAGTTTTTTACCGCTGACTACATCGGGGATAGTCTCTATGTCAAAAACAAGTATGCTCATGAATTTCTTGCCGAAGATAGATTTTAATGCGCGATTGTAGCATGCTCAACAAAATTGTCATCTTGTCCTTGCGAATTGGTACGATACAACATAAGCACGTATTCTGGCACGATTCCCGCACATACAACAATGAACCTCAAAAATTTGTTTTATTTTGCTCGGTTTTTGTTGATAATACGCGCATATTAATAAAGAGGCTTAACATGAAGATGAATCGACTGTTGATTTTAAGCTTGATCTGTCTGTTATCCGCGTGTGCCAGTAAGCCTCCGCGAGACGTTAACAATATTTGCAGCATATTTCATCAATATCCCAAATGGCGCCTTGATGCACAGGATGCAGCGCGACGCTGGCGGGTTCCGGTACCGGTGCAAATGGCAATTATTCATCAAGAGTCAAAATTTGATGGGCAAGCTCAGCCTAAACGTACTAAACTATTATGGATAATACCTTGGAAAAGACCCTCAACTGCTTATGGTTATACACAGGCGTTGCGTGCTACCTGGGATTCTTATAAAAAAACCGATGGCGGTATATGGTCTGCCCGGGATGATTTTACAGATGCAGTTGATTTTGTGGGCTGGTATGCCAATCAGGCTAATAAACGTGCCGGTATCCCGCGTGATGATGCGTATCGCTTATATTTGGCCTATCATGAAGGTGTTGGAGGCTATGAACGCAAAACATATCTGCAAAAGCCATGGTTAGTCCAGGTGGCCAGAAAAGTTAAGGCGCGTTCACAGATTTATGAGGCACAGCTTAATCATTGCAAACACTGAGTCTGGCCAAACTGACAAATACATAATTGATGACATTTAAACGTTGAAACGATAGGATATGTCATTAAGCAAAGCAGGAGTTTATAAATGCGTTTGATGCTATTAGGTGGACCCGGTGCTGGGAAAGGTACGCAAGCACTTAAGTTAATTAACTATTTTAATATTCCCCAGATTTCAACAGGGGATATGTTGCGTTCAGCTATAGCCGCTGGCACTGAGCTTGGTAAAAGTGCCAAAGCGATAATGGATTCCGGCAAGTTGGTATCAGATGATATTATTATTGATCTCGTCAAGGAACGCTTGCAGGAACCTGACTGTAAAAATGGATTTTTATTTGATGGTTTTCCGCGAACTATCCCTCAGGCTGATGCTTTAAAATCTGCCAATATCAAGCTTGATCATGTGGTCGAAATTGCAGTTCCAGACGAAGAAATAATCAATCGTATCAGCGGTCGACGTGTTCATGTCGCTTCTGGACGTGTTTACCATATCAAATTTAACCCACCGCTGGTCAATGGTATTGATGACATTACGGGCGAGCCATTAGTACAACGTGATGATGATCGTGAAGAAACTGTTAAAAAACGTCTGGAAGTTTATCACAAACAGACGGAGCCATTGATTCAGTATTATCAGCAATGGGCAGATTCTCATAGTGCTTCAGCTCCTCAATTCCATCGGGTAAGTGGAATTGGCAGTGTTGATAATATTTTTAATCATATTATTTCACAAATTAATACGCAGGTTGCACATGCTCATTAATCAGACTAATTCGCAAGAACTGGAACAGCTCATTGCACAGCATGAAATTATGTTTATAGATTTTTGGGCATCGTGGTGTGCCCCATGCAAGCAATTCGCGCCTGTTTACGAGAAAATTGCTGGGCAATATCCTGATATTGCTTTTGCAAAAATTAATATTGAGCAAGAAAGTGAATTAGCAGAAGTATTTCAAATTCGATCCATTCCACATCTAATGGTTTTTAAACAAGGTATTGTTATTTACTCAGAGGCCGGAAGCATGCCAGCATCTGTATTAACTGACCTGGTTGAACAATCAATCAAAGCCGATGTCAGCGAAATCAAAGAAAAGCTCAATAACGAAGACATTTAAAACGAAAAACAACAAGAAAACCGAGCCGCGACCGTAAGGAAGCGCTCACGAAAATTCCGAATTACCACGTTGTCTAATCCTGCTATTATGATAAATACCCAACAAGCCTCTGTTTTTCAACCGCACTAAAGCTCAATCCCAATTTAGTACGCCGCCATAAAATATCGTCACAACTTGTTGCCCATTCTTCTGCACATAAATAATCAATTTCGCGCTGATACAGGCCATGTCCAAAATTCTCTCCCAAATCAGTCATTTTATTACAATCCTGCAAAATATATTCAGTACGGGTAGCATAAGTCTGTAATAATCGCTCTAAAACATCGGCGTCAAGCCAGTGATAATGTTCACGGGCGTACTCAAGGTATTCAGGAACAGAGATGCCATTCCAGTCACCACCCGGTAATATTTCTTTATAGGTAGTTGAGGCAGGCAAAAGCGGAAAAACTGGTTGTAGGGCATTCACTGCATCACGTGCCAACTGTCGGTAAGTTGTTATTTTTCCGCCATAAATACACACGGCAGGCGCTGGAGTTGTAACAAACTCATAAGTATAGTCGCGGCTTAATGCTTGTGGTGAGTCTGTAAGAGTTGAAAGCAAAGGTCGCACGCCGCTCCAGGAATTAATAATATTTCCTTTGGTCAACCGATGGCTAAAATAATCCTGCGTCAGTTTAAATAAATAATCTATTTCATCCGGATTAATTGCTACATCTTCAAGATTACCGGTAAATACGACATCAGTGGTGCCAATCATAGTATAACCGTGATAAGGAACGATGAAGACAATGCGTTTATCCTCATTTTGCAATAAATATGCATGATTCCCTTCATAAAGTCGGGGAACAACAACGTGACTCCCTTTGACAAGCGACACATGGTAATGGCTTTCAATAGTTAAACACTCATTAATTTTTTCAACCCAGGGGCCAGTGGCATTAATAACAGTGCGAGCCTTGATAATATCTGATAAACCATCCTGATTTTTTACTGTTAAATACCAGCTATTTTCCAAAATCTCCGCAGAAACCAATGTTGTTTGTGGACAGATTTTTGCGCCATGTTTTTTGGCTTGCAAGGCATTTGCTATGGTCAGCCTGGCATCATCTGTAGAACAATCATAAAATAAAAATCCCTTATCAAAATGTGATAGTAAGGGCAAAAAATAACGAGATTTAGCTGTTCTCCTGATGACTTTGCTTTTAGGAAGTTTGTTTTTACGACTCAGATTATCATAAAGAAATAAACCCATACGCAATAACCACGTTGGTCGAAGTGCTTGTTGATAAGGTAATACAAAAAGAAGAGGATGAACAAGATGAGGAGCCAGATCCAGTAAAGTCTGACGCTCATCCAGCGCTTTTTTTACCAGAGAAAAATCATAATACTCCAGGTAACGCAAACCACCATGAATTAACTTACTACTGCTGGATGATGTTTTTGATGCCAAGTCATCTTTTTCAATCAGTATTACTGATAAGCCACGCATTGCTGCATCAGCCGCAATGCCGCAGCCATTAATGCCGCCGCCAATAACAGCTACATCAAAAAGCTGTTTCATGTTTTTTATCTCATAAAATCAATATATTATATCTCTACCATATTCAGGAATCAGAATGCAATGAATTATCTGCTGGCAATTGATCAGGGAACAAGTAGTACACGTGCAAGAGTTTATACCAGTCAGGGAAAACTGGTTGCTACGTGCCAACATCCAATTACTCAACATTATCCACAGTCTGGTTGGGTAGAGCATTGTCCAGAGGAAATCTGGACTAAAACGCTTATGGCAATTGAATCGGTAGTTTCTGAGGTTGGTGTGGAAAATATTTTAGCCTGTGGAATAACAAATCAACGCGAGACAACTGTTATTTGGGACAAGCAGACCGGTGAATGCTTGCATCGGGCAATAGTATGGCAGGACAGACGAACAGAGGCATTTTGTGAAGATCTGGATGACGCAAGAGGAATGATTAAAGAAAAAACCGGTTTAAGACCGGATCCTTATTTTTCCGCCAGTAAATTACATTGGTTACTGTCAAATATTCCTCAAGCCCAAGCGCTTGTTAAGAAAAAACAGCTGGCATTTGGCACAATTGACAGTTTTCTTATCTGGCGATTAACCAAGGGCAGGAGTCATTTTACGGATGTTACAAATGCTTCAAGAACGTTGTTATTTAATATTGTTACCAGAAAGTGGGATGCTGAGTTGTTAACTCTTTTTAATATTCCCGAGTCAGTTTTACCTGAAGTAAAAGCTTGCGATGCCGCTTTTGGGTTTATTGATAAACATTTTTTTGGTAAAAATATTCCGATAACAGGTGTTGCAGGTGATCAACAAGCTGCTTTAATTGGTCAGCATTGTTTTTATAATGGCATGATCAAGGCTACTTTTGGCACCGGTGGATTTTTGTTAATGAATACGGGTGATAAAATCGTATCGTCCAGTGATCATTTATTAACAACGATTGCTTATCAAATACAAGGCCATTTAGCGTATGGTCTGGAGGGAAGTATTTATCAGGCAGGAACAACCATAAAATGGTTGCGGGATGAATTAAAACTTATTACAAGTGCAGCAGAAACAGAAAATTTATCAGCCAGCCTTGATAATAACGAGGGCGTTTATCTTATACCTTCATTTACAGGTTTAGGTGCGCCACACTGGATTTCATCTCCAGGAGCTATTATTACCGGCCTGTCTCTAAAGAGTAACCCTGCTCATTTTGCCCGTGCTGCTTTAGAAAGTGTGTGTTACCAAACCAGAGAGCTAATTGAGTGCATGCGTGAAGAAAGTAATATGGATTTGTCATTGTTACGCGTTGATGGCGGCATGGCGGCAAATCAATGGTTTTTACAGTTCCTGGCTAATCAATCGCAATTAGTAGTACAAAAACCGTTTGATATTGAAACAACGGCATTGGGAGTAGCGCTGCTTGCGGGTATTGGTTGTGGTGAAATTAAATCACTGGATTCGATTTGTTCATCGGAATCCAGAGAGAAGGAATATTGTCCTCAAGGAGAACTTAAGCAGCATGAGAAAGACTTTTCTGGCTGGTTAGATGCATTGAAAAGAATTAAATAGAAGCCGAGCCGCGACTGTCAAGGAGCGTTTACGAATAATAATTTTACAAAAATGGTTATTTAACGCGTCTGTTTTACAGATTGCTATTGATTAAAATAAGTTTTATACAAATTTATATAAGCATTCGTGTTTTCCATAGCTTGTAATTGCTGATTAATACGTTGAATTAGATCTGCATTTGCAGGCATGGCCATGAATCCTATGCCATCACCTATTGATACTGGTTTATCAATTGTCTGAAATATGCCATCATCATTTGTTATCCAGTATTGTACGGTAGATTCGTGCAAAAAAGCGCTGGTGATTGCATTATTGTTTAAAGCATTTATCGTATCCTCCATATCGTCAAAGAGGCTGATATTAAATTGAAAATCTGCTTGAGCTTTTAAATAATTATATAAAATACCGCTATTTTCCTCTTCTTTTACAATACCAACAGTTGTACCCTTAAGTTGGCTAAGCGAATTAATATTATTCTTTTTAAGGGTAATAAATTGGGCGCTACTCAGCATATATGGCAAGCTGAAAATATAACGCTGTTTACGTAAATCATCAATATATATACCAACAGCAACATCTATAGTACCGGACTCCAGCGCAGTAAATAACAGATTAAAATCCATTGAAACAATGTCACACTGCTCCTGCATTCCCTGACAAACGGTATTTACCAGATCAATGCTAAAACCCTGTTTATATGAAAATACAAATGGAGGCTCAAAAAAAACCGCGCCCACTTTAATGTTTGCATAGGCAAAAGAATGGCAAAAAATAAAATAAAGGAACAACGAGCAGAAAATTTTTTTAATGAGACTTCTCATTACGTGTCCTTAAGATGTAGCCTTGATGCAGCAAAGCGTAATCAAGGTTTTCCTGAATTAAAATTAACCTTGATTTCGCTTTGCTGCATCAAGGCTACATTGGCTATCTAGTTTCTACTTGCTATTTGGCACGTCTCGCTGTTTTTCACCTGTATATAATTGGCGTGGTCTGCCAATTTTAGATTTGTTAGCTACCATTTCCATCCAGTGCGACATCCAGCCAACGGTTCTTGCCAGCGCAAAAATAACAGTAAACATATTAGTTGGAATTCCGATAGCGCTTAGTGTCAAACCGGAATAAAAATCAACATTCGGATAAAGCTTTTTCTCAACAAAATAATCATCTTCCAAGGCTATGCGCTCAAGTTCCATCGCCAGCTTAAACAGAGGGGCGTCATTTGCTCCAACCGCATTTAAAACGTCGTGGCAAGTCGCTCGCATTACTTTTGCACGAGGATCATAACTTTTATAAACACGATGACCAAAACCCATAAGACGGAAAGGATCATCCTTATCTTTAGCACGTTTGATAAAATGGTTGATATTTTTAACATCACCAATTTCTTTAAGCATATTTAAACAAGCTTCATTGGCTCCGCCATGAGCAGGCCCCCATAACGCGCCAATACCAGCTGATATACAAGCAAACGGATTAGCACCTGTTGAACCAGCTAGTCGTACTGTTGATGTTGACGCATTTTGCTCGTGATCAGCATGAAGAGTAAATATTTTATCCATTGCATCAACAATAACCGGATTTGGAGCAATATCTTCCGAGGGAACACCAAACATCATGTGCAGGAAATTTTCTGCATATGACATTTTGTTTTGCGGGTACATATACGGTTGGCCAATAGAGTATTTATAACTCATTGCGGCTAAAGTGGGCATTTTTGCGATCAGACGAATTGCTGATATATAGCGATCATTCTGATCAGTAAGATCCATTGTATCGTGATAAAAGGCAGATAAAGCACCTACGATGCCGACCATAATGGCCATTGGATGCGCGTCACGGCGAAATCCATTAAGAAACTGATACATTTGTTGATGTACCATAGTATGATTATTAATCAGACTGACGAACTCTTTTGTTTCACTGCTATCAGGGAGTTCACCATTCAGCAATAAATAGCAGACATCAAGAAAATCTTTCTTTTCTGCTAATTGTTCTATTGGATAACCACGATATAGCAAAATACCTTCATCACCATCGATAAATGTTATTTTTGATTCACAAGAGGCTGTAGATATAAACCCGGGATCGTAAGTAAACATTCCGATATCGGCCAGATGATTTATGTCGATGACATCATTACCCAGTGTCGGGCTATAAATTGGTAAATCGACGGAATTGCCCTCAGCACTCAGTTTTGCTATTTTATCGGTCATCGTGTCTCCTCAAAATTGGATTGACAGTCTTTGCTGTATTGGCCAGCACTATATTAAAATGCTCTCATACAGTCAAATAGAGCTATCTTTTAAAATTTAGTATGGTTCAATTTAATGATTTTTAACAGTATTGCTGAAGTATATTTAATACGAAAGCTTCAATTGATTCAATTAATGTCTCCTGTGTGATATCCTTCACGTAACATTTTTTCATTGATTGCAGAAGGACGCCTTTCAACCATGGTTTATTCAGCCAAAGAAGTCATACCAGTCAATATTGAAGACGAATTAAAACAATCTTACCTTGATTATGCGATGAGTGTAATTGTAGGTCGTGCGTTACCGGATGTGCGCGATGGCTTGAAGCCTGTACACCGTCGTGTTTTATTTGCGATGAGCGAATTAAATAATGATTGGAACAAACCGTATAAAAAATCCGCTCGTGTCGTGGGGGACGTGATTGGTAAATACCATCCTCATGGTGATACGGCCGTTTACGATACTATTGTTCGCATGGCGCAACCTTTTTCGATGCGTTATATGCTTGTTGATGGTCAGGGTAACTTCGGTTCGGTGGATGGCGATGCCGCAGCTGCTATGCGTTATACCGAAGTTCGTATGTCTAAAGTTGCTCACGCATTACTGGCGGATCTTGAAAAAGAAACTGTAGACTTTACGCCAAACTATGACGAAACCGAATTTGCGCCAGTCGTCATGCCTTCTCGCGTGCCCAATTTACTGGTTAATGGATCATCTGGTATTGCTGTAGGAATGGCAACCAACATTCCGCCACATAATCTGACTGAAGTAATCAATGCCTGTGTTGCATTAATTGACGATCCTGAATTATCCATTGATGACCTGATGAATTATATTCCTGGACCTGATTTTCCAACGTCAGCCATTATTAATGGCAGAGGCGGCATTATTCAGGCTTACCGCACAGGACGCGGCCGAATTTTAATACGGGCTCGTACAGAAATTGAAACAGACAGTCATTCAGGTCGTCAGGCTATTATTATTCATGAATTACCTTATCAGGTTAATAAAGCACGTCTGGTTGAAAAAATTGCAGACCTGGTACGCGATAAAAAACTGGAAGGAATTTCCGGTCTGCGTGATGAATCTGATAAACAGGGTATGCGTGTAGTCATCGAACTCAAGCGTGGTGAAGTGCCAGAAGTTACATTAAATAATCTTTATGCACATACACAAATGCAAAATGTTTTCGGTATTAATATGGTTGCCTTGGTAGATGGCCAGCCTCGTACCCTTAACATCAAACAAATCCTCGAATATTTTATCCGACATCGTCGTGAAGTAGTTACACGACGGACAATTTTTGAACTCAAGAAAGCTCGTAATCGCGCTCATCTATTAGAAGGTTTAGGCATAGCGCTTGCGAATATTAATGAAATGATTGAGCTAATCAAGCAATCGCCTACACCTCAGGATGCTAAAGAAGGTTTGTTAGCACGCCACTGGCAACCAGGATTAGTAAAAGCGATGCTTGAAAGTGCTGGCAGCGACGCATGCAGACCAGATGATCTGTCTGTTGAATTTGGCTTAAGTGAGTCAGGGTATCGTTTATCTGTTAACCAGGCTCAGGCTATTCTTGACTTGCGTTTACATCGATTGACTGCACTCGAACAAGATAAAATTATTAGTGAATTTAAAGAACTGTTAGATGTAATTAAAGAATTACTCGATATTCTTGCTTCACCTGAAAGGTTGATGCGAGTTATCAACGATGAGCTACTTGAAATTAAAACGCAGTTTGGTGATGCCCGCCGCACAGAAATTATTGCTTCCCAGGAAGATTTGACTATTGAAGATCTGATTACCGAAGAAGATGTTGTAGTAACGCTTTCGCATCAGGGTTATGTGAAATATCAGCCAATTTCATCTTATCAGGCTCAACGACGTGGTGGCAAAGGAAAATCTGCTACCAATGTAAAAGATGAGGATTTCATAGAAAAACTCATCATCGCCAGTACCCATGATACGCTGCTGTGCTTCTCCAATCATGGCAAACTGTATTGGTTAAAAGCTTATCAGTTGCCTTTGGCCAGCCGTATATCTCGTGGCAAACCAATTATTAATATCTTGCCTTTAGCAGAAGATGAATCGATAAATGCGATGTTACCAGTGCGCGAATATCTGGAAAATTATTTTGTCTTTATGGCAACCAAACACGGTACCGTCAAAAAAGTATCGCTTGAAGCCTTTAGCAGACCTCGTTCAAACGGCATTATTGCAGTAGACCTGGATGATAATGATCGTCTGGTTGGTGTCGATATTACCGATGGCACTAAAGACATAATGTTGTTCACCGATGCTGGGAAAGTGATTCGTTTTGACGAAAACCTTGTAAGAGCGATGGGACGTACTGCTCGTGGAGTCAGAGGTATCCGGCTTGCCAGTGGTCAATCTGTGATTTCTCTAGTCGTTGCCAAACCAGAAGGTACAATTCTGACAGCAACCGAAAATGGTTATGGCAAGCGTACAGATGTTGAAGAGTACCGTGTTTCGGGGCGTGGTGGTCAGGGCGTAATTTCAATCCATGTTAATGAGCGAAATGGTAAAGTTGTTCGTGCGCTTCAAGTTGAAGACAGTGATGAAGTAATGCTGATTACTGATGGAGGTACACTGGTACGCTTTAAAGTAGGTGAGTTATCAGTTATTGGACGTAATACTCAAGGTGTTCGTTTGATTAATGTCAGTTCTGGTGAGCTCGTTGTTGGTATGCAACGAATTGAAGATCTTGGCGACGTTGCAGACGAGAATGCTGAACACGAGGAGTCTGAACAGTCTAACGATGACAGTAATGAGTAGAGGTTTTAATTTCGGTGCTGGTCCTGCCATGTTGCCGGAGGAAATTTTGTGCGAAGCACAAAATGAGCTTCTTAATTGGCATGGACTAGGACTATCGATACTGGAAATTGGTCATAGAACGTCTGAATTTACTGAGTTAATGACGCAAGCGGAAACGTCATTACGCAAGCTTCTAACAATACCTGATAATTATCAGGTATTATTTTTAGGGGGTGCTGCCCGCACCCAGTTTGCATCGATCCCTCTTAATTTTCTTACAAAACATAATCAAGCAGGTTATTTAATAACCGGGTTATGGTCATCAATGGCCTATGCTGAAGCCAAACGATTAAAAAATGCTTATTGTATAGCCAGTTCTGAGGGAAGCGGGTTTACTCAGGTTCCTGATTCATCCATTTGGAAATTACAGGATAATACGGCTTATTTGTACTACACACCCAATGAAACGGTGAATGGTGTGCGTGTTGCAAAGCCGCCACACTATGATAATTTGCCCTTAATAGCCGACATGACGTCCTGTTTATTAACGGAGCCGATTAATATCAATAATTACGGCCTTATTTTTGCCGGTGCACAAAAAAATATTGCTAATGCCGGTTTAACAATTGTTATCATTCGTGATGAATTGCTCAATACAATCCAGGATTCCAGATTACCAACGATGATGGACTACAGAGTCCAGACCAGTAATCATTCACTTTATGCAACACCGCCTACATTTAATTGTTATCTTGCATTAAAAATGTTTCATTGGATAGAAAGACAGGGCGGTGTGGACAGTTTATATCGGATAAATTGTGAGAAAGCAGCCAGACTTTATAAATATATAGATTTATCGACTGCTTATCTTGCCAAAGTGGAGCCAGAGGCACGTTCCCTTGTTAATGTTTGTTTTACACTTTTAAAGCCGGAACTAGAACCTTTATTTCTTGAGCAGGCAACTCAAAATGGTTTACTTGCGTTGCAAGGTCATCGTACTGCCGGTGGCTTAAGAGCCAGTATTTATAATTCCATGCCTATGGAAGGTGTTGAACGGTTAATTAATTTCATGGATGATTTTGCCAGGAAACATGCTATATGACACAAGTTAATTTTATCAGTAATCCTGCTCAATCTTTACAAGGCGAAATTGTTGTTCCAGGCGATAAATCAATTTCTCACCGTTCTATTATCTTTGGTGCTATTGCAAAAGGGACTACTACAATTACCGGTTTTCTTGATGGTGAAGACTGCCTGGCTACTCTTAAAGCTTTTAAAGCAATGGGTGTGAAAATTGAAGGGCCTACAGCTCAAAAAGTGGTTATTCATGGCGTAGGCAAATATGGGTTATTAAAACCAGCTGACGTGATCGATTGTGGCAACTCAGGAACAAGTATGCGCCTGTTAGCTGGTTTACTGGCTCCTCAGCTATTTGACAGCGCACTTAGCGGCGATGAAAGTTTGCAAAAAAGACCCATGGAGCGAATTAGCAATCCATTAACACAAATGGGCGCAAACATTGTTACAACACAAGGCAGACCACCATTAACCATTCATGGCGGCCATAGTTTAACTGGAATAACCTATGAAATGCCTATAGACAGCGCTCAGGTTAAATCCTGTTTATTGCTCGCGGGCATGTATGCCAAAGGTAAAACGACTATCATTGAAAAAGGTGTAACCCGCGATCATACGGAACAAATGCTTTCTACGTTTTCATACCCGCTGAAAATATCTGGAAATTCAATTACTATCAGCTCTGATGGAGAATGTCTTGCAACAGACATTAATGTCCCTGGCGACATCTCGTCGGCTGCCTTTTTTATAGTTGCTGCAACGATTATACCTGATTCGGAAATTATAATTAAAAATGTTGGAATTAATCCAACCAGAACCGGCATTATTCAAATATTAAGGCAAATGGGTGCTAAAATTACTGTGAAGAATAAAAGACTTTCTGGTAAGGAGCTAGTGGCCGATTTATTAGTTCAATCCGCACCTCTGGTGGGAATTGAAATTCCAACCGAACTTGTTTCGTTGGCAATTGATGAGTTTCCAGTCATTTTTATTGCAGCTGCCTGTGCAAAAGGACAAACAAGGTTGCATGGAGCTAAAGAATTACGTGCTAAGGAAAGTGATCGAATTGGTACAATGGTTGAAGGTTTGCTGATTTTGGGCATTGAAGCCGAGGGATTTGATGATGGTGTCCTTATTGAGGGCGGCGTTCTGCAGGGTGGTACAGTAGATAGTTATAATGATCATCGTATTGCCATGGCTTTTGCAATTGCTGGTGCGGTCGCGGGTTCACCAGTAACAATTAAAAATTGCGCAAATGTAGCGACATCATTTCCAACGTTTGTTAAAACGGCTAATAAATTGAATTTGGCCATAGAGGAATTTCGTAAATGAAGTTAGATAAAGTTGTACCGGTCATTACATTGGATGGCCCAAGTGGCACAGGAAAAGGAACAATCTGTCATATGCTGGCTAATCATCTTGACTGGAATGTTCTTGATAGTGGAGCAATCTATAGAGTATTAGCCTATGCTATTAGAAAAAAAGGGATTAATTTTGAAAATGTTTCGGACATGGTAGAGCTGGCTCACCAGCTTAATGTACGATTTCAGAGTGACCCGCATCTTAAAATTACTGTGATCCTGGATAACGAAGATGTTTATGAGCAAATCCGCAGTGAAGAGTGCGGGCAGGATGCATCAAAAATTGCTGCAATACCTGAAATACGCCAGGCATTATTAGCCAGACAGCGTGCATTTGCCAAGTTGCCAGGTTTAGTAACAGATGGACGTGATATGGGTACAGTTGTCTTTCCAAATGCTATTTTAAAGATTTATTTATATGCTTCTGCTGAAGAAAGAGCACAAAGACGCTATTTACAGTTGAAAGAAAAAGGAATTGATGTTAGCCTCGCGCAGGTTGTAGAAGAATTGGTGAGACGTGATGCACGGGATACTGCCCGATTGCATTCTCCACTGGTGGCCGCAGCGGATGCAGTGCCCATTGATACAACCGGATTAACGATTGTACAAGTGTTCAAGAATGTTCTAGAATTAGTTAACTCGCATTCGTTTTTCAGTTAGGGGGAGAGGTGGTAGGACTTACTTCTTCATTTTTATTACTAAAGAGTTTATTAACATGTCTGAAAGTTTCAAAGAATTATTCGAGCAAAGCATAATAGGTGCCCAGTTCTATCCCGGTGCAATCATTACCGCAAAAGTTATTGATATTGATGACGATTACGTAACGTTAAATGCCGGCTTGAAGTCTGAAGGTATTGTCGCAATTGAAGAGTTCCATGATAAAAATGGTGCCCTGGAAGTTAGCGTTGGCGATACGGTTGAAGTTGCGCTTGATTCAGTTGAAGATGGCTATGGCGAAACCTTGCTGTCTCGTGAAAAAGCGAAACGTCAGGAAGCATGGCGCAAGTTATCAAAATCTCATGAAAATAACGAAACTGTTACTGGTTTGATTTCCGGTAAAGTTAAAGGTGGTTTCACTGTTGAGATTGGTACAATTCGTGCATTTTTGCCAGGTTCTTTGGTCGATGTCAGACCTGTTCGTGATCCATCTTACCTTGAAGGTAAAGAGCTTGAGTTCAAAGTCATCAAGATGGATTTAAAGAGAAACAATATTGTTGTTTCCCGTCGCGCTGTTGTTGAAGAAGAAAGTAGCGCTGACAGACAGGCATTGCTTGAATCATTACATGATGGCCAGGTTCTTAATGGTATCGTCAAAAATCTTACCGATTACGGTGCGTTTATTGACCTTGGTGGCATTGATGGTCTTCTGCATATTACCGATATTTCCTGGAAACGTGTTAAACATCCAAGTGAGTTGTTAACTGTTGGTCAGGACGTTAAAGTTAAAGTATTAAGTTTCGACAGTGAACGTAATCGTGTTTCATTGGGTATGAAGCAACTTGGCAATGACCCATGGGTTGATCTGGTTGAGCGCTACCCGGTTGGTAAAAAACTCCAAGGTAAAGTTACCAACATTACTGATTACGGTTGTTTTGTTGAAATTGAAGAAGGCGTTGAAGGTTTGGTTCATATGTCTGAAATGGATTGGACAAACAAAAACGTACATCCAAGCAAAGTTGTTTCAATGGGTGATATGGTTGATGTTATGGTCCTTGAAATTGATGAAGAAAGACGCCGTATTTCTTTAGGTATGAAACAATGCGTTGGCAATCCATGGCACCAGTTTGCTCAAAGCCATAGCAAAAATCAAAAAGTCAGCGGTAAAATCCGTTCTATTACAGACTTTGGAATTTTCATTGGTCTGGAAGGTGATATTGATGGTCTGGTTCATTTGTCTGATATTTCCTGGACAACAGCTGGCGAAGAAGCAGTTAAACACTTCAAGAAAGGCCAGGAACTGGAAGCAGTTATCCTTGCAATCGACGCAGAAAGAGAACGTATTTCTTTGGGCTTAAAACAGCTCGAAGGTGATAATTTCACTGCTTACGTTGAAGAATATGTGAAGGGCACTGTTGTTACTGGTAAAGTGGTAGCTGTTGATGCAAAAACTGTAACAGTTGAATTGGCACCAGAAGTTGTCGGAACAATTCGTGCAAACGAGCTGTCTGAAGACCGTGTTGATAATGCATCAGTAATCTTTAAAGAAGGTGATGAAATTGAAGCGAAAATTGTCAATGTTGACAAGAAAAATCGCACAATCGCATTGTCTGTAAAAGCTAAAGATGCCCAGGATCAGGCAGAAGCAATTAAGAAGTATTCACGTAGTGATGCTCCTGCAACGACATTAGGCTCTACTACTTTGGGTGATTTGTTCAAAGAAAAAATCACAAACAAAGAAGCTGAATAATAATGTAATAATCTAAAAAGCGTAGTTATCTACGCTTTTTTTTTATTTTTCCAATAGCAGGTGATAATAATGCGTTTTGTAATGATAGCTGTCTATTTATTGTTAATCCTAGTTGGTGTTAGCTTTGCAGCACTGAATGCTGGTTCTGTACAAATCAATTTATATATCACGACATTAAAATTGCCCGTTTCAATAGTAATGATCATTACTTTGGGTTTAGGCATGCTCATTGGCTTCCTGCTTTTTTTAGGCAAATATTGGCGTTTAAAGTTAAATTATTTTAAAACGTGCAATCAGTTAAAAATTAATGAAAAAGAAATCAAGAATTTAAGAAATATTCCATTAAAAGATCAGCATTAAAAACCGAGCCGCGACTGTAAAGGAGCGTTCCCGGAGTAAGAGCATAATCCCAGTTGTTTAAAGCATACCCGATCGTCTAAAACGCTTGCTAACGCGCGCGGCTCGGTATCACGTCGCACTATGAAAAACCGAGCCGCGATACCGAGCCGCGACTGTAAAGGAGTGTTCCCGGAGTAAGAGCATAATCCCAGTTGTTTAAAGCATACCCGATCGTCTAAAACGCTTGCTAACGCGCGCGGCTCGGTATCATGTCGCATTATGAAAAACCGAGCCGCGACTGTAAAGGAGCGTTCCCGGAGTAAGAGCATAATCTCATTTGTTTAAAGCATACTCGATCGTCTAAAACGCTTGCTAACGCGCGCGGCTCGGTAGTACGTCGCGTTAATGAAAAACCGAGCCGCGACTGTAAAGGAGCGTTTCCGGAGTAAGAGCATAATCCCAGTTGTTTAAATCATACTCGATCGTCTAAAACGCTTGCTAACGCGCGCGGCTCGGTAGTACGTCGCGTTAATGAAAAACCGAGCCGCGACTGTAAAGGAGCGTTTCCGGATTAAGGGCATAATCTTCCGTTGTTTAAAGCATACTCGATCGTCTAAAACGCTTGCTAACTCGCGCGGCTCGGTAGTACGTCGCTTTAATGAAAAACCGAGCCGCGACTGTAAAGGAGCGTTTCCGGAGTAAGGGCATAATCTTCCGTTGTTTAAAGCATACTCGATCGTCTAAAACGCTTGCTAACTCGCGCGGCTCGGTATTCCTGCTGCAACTACTGCAATTAACTTAAGTTATATCGTAAAATCTGTTGATTAAGTTTGCTTCCAAATTTATGATTGAGAAGAAAAAATTGTTTGTAAGCAATGGAGTACTTTAATGATTAATTTGTGGCCATTATTATTGCCTGCAGCTGCCTGGTCAGGCTGGTGGGTGGCCAGTCGTAATCATTCTGGTAAAGAATGCAAACAAAGTAACCATTTATCTCGTGAATATGTTGTTGGTTTAAATTACCTCTTAAACGAACAGCCTGATAAAGCTGTTGATATATTTATTAAACTACTCGATGTAGACAGCGAAACCGTTGAAACCCATCTTGCACTCGGAAGTCTTTTCAGACGTCGTGGAGAGGTTGATCGAGCTATTCGTGTTCATCAAAATCTTATTGCCAGGCCCCAGCTAAGTCTTCTTGAACGTAAGGAAGCACTAATGGCATTAGGTCAGGACTATATGAGCGCTGGTGTTTTTGACCGCGCCGAGCGAATTTTTCTGGAGGTAGTAGAATTAGGTGGTACACGTGAAGTAAATAGTCTCCATGGATTACTGGCTATTTATCAGCAGGAAAAAGCCTGGGAAAAAGCGTTAGATGTGATTAAAAAGCTGGAACTGTCGACTGGTCAAAGTATGCATACCCAGGCTGCACACTACTACTGCGAAATTGCTTGTCAAGCGTTGAAAGCCAATCAACTGGATAAAACACAATATGCGGCCAAACAGGCTTTGGCAATCGATAAGCAATCTGTCAGGGCAAGTCTGCTACATGCCTCTCTGGACATGAAATTTGGCCGCTATAAGCAGGCTATTCGAGCACTTAAACGAGTTCCCCAACAAGATCCTGAGTTTCTCAGTGAAATTATAGAGCCTTTAATTACCTGTCATCGTGAACTTGATTTAATGAATGAATGTATCGAGTTTCTCGAACAGACATTAAGCGAGCATCCGCGTGCATCAACAATTTTTGTGATAGGCGATTATTTACGTCGTGAAAAAGGCATGGACATCGCAATCGATTTTGTTTCAGAAAAGCTGGGCACATATCCATCTATACGTGGTCTTAATCGTCTGATTTTCTGGCATCTGGAAAGTGCGCACGGTAAAGTACGTGATAAATTACAAATGCTTTATGACATTACCAGTAAATTTCTCGATAATAAGCCTATTTATCGTTGTGGGCACTGTGGTTTTGGCGGTAAACACTTACATTGGCACTGCCCTAGCTGTAAACAATGGGGAAGAATGAAACCGGTGCATGGGTTGGAAGGGGATTAGAACCATAGTTGGGAAGGAAAACCGAGCCGCGCGCGTTAGCAAGCGTTTTTGCCGAATGCCTAATCTTGTGAACGCTCCTTAACAGTCGCGGCTCGGTATTTTAGGACTGGGCGTATGTTCGGCAGGAAATAAACCTCATTAAATCCCGCTAAATAACTTGGGAAGTGTTGTTAAATTTATGCTAAAATGCGCCCTTTGTTTGCGCTTAAACTTGAGAATAATATGCAATTTATTGATTTAAAAAAACAATATCAGTTAATCGAGTCAGATATTTTAAAAAGTATTCACAATGTATTGAATCATGGTCAATATATTATGGGGCCTGAAATCACCAGACTTGAAAAGCAATTAGCTGATTTTGTTGGTGTAAAGCATGTTATTGCTAACTCAAGCGGTACCGATGCGTTATTGATGGCGTTAATGGCTTTGGAAATTGAGCCGGGCGATGAAATAATTACCAGTCCATTTAGTTTCTTCGCTACTGCGGAAGTCATTGCGCTATGTCAGGCCAAACCTGTTTTTGTTGATATTGATCCAACTACTTATAATATTGACCCAGCCAAGCTGGAAGCAGCAATTACAATTCGTACCAAAGCAATTATGCCTGTTAGTCTGTATGGCCAGTGCCCCGATATGACCGCTATTAACGAGATTGCCAAACGCCATGATCTACCGGTTATTGAAGATGCTGCGCAAAGTTTTGGAGCTACTCAAAATGGTATTTATTCCTGTGCATTGTCAACAATAGGTTGCACTAGCTTTTTTCCATCTAAACCTCTGGGTGGTTATGGTGATTCGGGTGCATGTTTTACTGACGATGATGTTCTTGCCGAGCGCTTGATAGAGATTAGAATTCATGGCCAAAATGCGCGATATTGTCATCGTCGTATTGGTATTAATGGCCGTATGGATACTATCCAGGCTGCTATTCTGCTGGAAAAAATGAGGTTGTTTCCTAACGAAATTGAATTAAGAAAAACGGTTGCTCAACGTTATAACGATTTATTGACAGGCTTGGTAAAAACGCCTGTAATTGATTCCAATAATACCAGCGTATATGCACAATATACGATTGAAGTTGCTAATCGTGAACTATTTCAAAAACGCATGCAAGAATCAGGTATTCCAACTGCAGTACATTATCCAGTAGCCATGCATCAACAAGAAGCTTTGAGCTATTTAGGTTACAAAACTGGCGACTTTCCTCACGCTGAAAGAGCAAGCAAGCACGTTGTAAGTTTACCTATGCATCCTTATCTGTCGATAGATGAGCAGAAACAGGTTGCTGCAGCCGTCAGTCACTGTCTGGAACTTAGTGAAGAGATTGCGTAAATGGTCAGTAAGCTGATTATTGCTCTTGATTTTTCCAATCTACACCAGGCAAGAGAGCTGGTGAAGCAACTGGATCCTGCAACGTGTGCATTGAAGGTGGGCAGTGAAATGTTCACACTTTTTGGCACCGAGTTTGTTAGAGAATTAGTTAATGGCGACTATAACGTTTTTCTTGATTTAAAATTTCACGATATCCCTAATACTGTTGCTCATGCTTGCAGGGCTGCTGCAGAGCTAGGTGTATGGATGATTAACGTACATGCTTCTGGTGGTTTAAAAATGATGATTGCTGCCAGAGATGCATTGAGTTCTTTTAAGGAAAAACGTCCTCTTCTTGTAGCTGTTACCGTATTAACTAGCATGAGCAATAATGATTTACAGGAGTCAGGTGTTGAAGTATCCGTTGAATCCCAGGTTAATCGCCTGGCACGACTTACTCACCAGGCTGGACTTGATGGCATAGTTTGCTCCGCACATGAAGCAGCAGCAATAAAAGCCCTTTATGGCGCTGATTTTCTTACTGTCACGCCAGGAATACGTCTTGCAGAAGATAAAGCAGATGACCAGAGCCGAATTATGACACCTGTACAAGCCATTCGTCTGGGAAGTGACTTTTTGGTTATTGGTCGACCCATAACGCAAGCGCAGAACCCAAAGCAGGTATTAGCCTCTATAATAGAATCAATAAAGTAGAAGTAAGAGCGCCCCATGCCTGCCTTTACTACTATTAAATGAAGCCTTCCCGACGTCCTGCGGCTTGTCCGCAGGATCCAAAGATCCAGGCATAGACCGAGATTTCTGGATCCCGCGGACAAGCCGCGGGACGTTAGATCTACAAGCCGCTTGGGGTTGACTCTTGGTTTAATATTGCCAAATCGCTGAATATATAAGGAAGTTATAATGACAACATTGATTACTGGAGCGTCAAAAGGAATAGGACATGCCTTGGCTTATGAATTTGCGGCTCATGGCCACGATCTGGTAATTTCAGCTCGAGATGAACATTTATTAAATCAACTGGCAATCAATTTAAGAACACAATATTCAATTAAAGTCGATGTAATTGCCATGGATTTAAGCCGTGTCGGCGGTGCAATGAATCTGGTGGAAGCCATTGAAGAAAAAGGACATGTTATTGATTGCGTGGTAAATAACGCAGGTTTAGGGCATTTGGGTGAATATACCAAAATGACTAATGAGCGTTTAAATTCATTACTTCAGTTAAACATTGTTGCACTTTCGGAATTATCTCACCATTATGCTCAAGTATTCTCCAAAGCTAAAGCAGGTAAAATCCTGCAAGTAGCGTCAATCGCAGCATTTTTACCAGGTCCCCAAATGGCTGCGTATTATGCCAGTAAAGCTTATGTAGTATCACTTTCGCAAGCGTTAGCCTATGAGTTGCGTGGCAGTGGTGTGACTGTCTCAATTATGTGTCCAGGTCCTACAGAATCCAATTTTTTATCTGCTGCTAATATGGATGGAACACGCATAGCCAAAGGTGAAATGGGTATGATGTCATCGGAAAAAGTAGCAAAAATTGCTTATCAGGGTTTGCAAAAAAATAAATTGTTTATTATCCCCGGGTTAAAAAATAAGCTCATAACTTACAGCACAAAATTTTCGCCTGCCATTATACCAATGAAAATGGTGGCTTTTTTTCATCGCAAACTCCCCTGAATCCAATTTCGTTAAAGGGCAGGAGTGGCGTATAATACTTTTTTAAAAAGCAAAATACTGTATATGTCTAATGAGTTAAACGAATATTACCTACAACAGATGGGAATAGATGTCTGGAAAGAGCGCAAGATATATTCCTGTGCAGGTGAGTTATCACAGTTAGCCTCACAAGTCTCTTCCTGCACCCGCTGCGTCCTTCATAAAAGCCGCACCAATACTGTGTTTGCTCGTGGTAATTATGAAGCCAGGTTAATGATTATTGGTGAAGCACCTGGATTTTATGAGGATAAACAAGGTTTGCCATTTGTTGGTAAAGCAGGCGGACTTCTAAATCAAATGTTGAATAGCATTGGCTTAGGAGAAAATGAAGTATATATAGCTAATGTTATAAAATGCAGACCACCGGATAATCGTGACCCACAGAGTGATGAGATTGAACAATGCAGTAATTATCTTGCAGAACAAATAAGATTAGTTGCGCCAAAGCTGTTGCTAGCTTTAGGACGTTTTGCGGGGCAGTTTCTTGTTAAACAAAATGCACCGTTAAATCAATTACGTAGTAAATTACATTATTATGATCAAACACCTTGTGTCGTTACCTACCATCCAGCCTATCTCTTACGTAAACCTTCTGATAAAAAGAAAGCTTATACTGATTTACTGGAAGTCAGGAAAATGTTGACTGTTTTATGAAAAAAAACTCAGGATTCACACTGATTGAGTTATTAATTACGTTAGTTATCATCAGTGCGTTAGTAATGACCGTAGTGCCAATGGGGCAAAAAATATATCAGAAAAATCAACTTGATGTTATAGAGCACGAAATAATCAATGCTGTCACGTATGCACGCAATACAGCGTTTGAAAGTGGGAAAACGCTGACAATGACACCCATAAACGGAAAAAACTGGTCAAATGGCATGGTTTTATCAGATGTAAAAAACATGGTATACCAGTGGCAATGGCATTTCTCTGGTATTAATGTGACGTGGCATGGCTTTCGTTCTGACAACTACCTGATTTTTTCTTCTGAATTGGCAAAAGCGACAGCAAGCGGTAGTTTTGTAATTTCAAGCCAATACGGACAAAAGAAACTCACCATCAATCGCTTGGGACGCATACGTTCCTAGATATGTCAGGTCAATATTATTGCTCCCGGTCCATAACCATTAGCACTTCGATCGGGGTAAGTGTGCTCATATTTTTCTTTAAAATCAGCAAAGAAACAGTGGTTATTGTGGAATAAAGATGCTTTAAAAATGCTTTTTTTAGTAGTTGAATATAATTTACTTTCCTGGTGTTCGGAGAGTATTTTCTCGGAAATAAGAAAACCATTGTCTTTCATGTTTTCATGGGTAAATTGAATAAATTTATGCAAATTGATTTTGTCAAATTGCAGGGAAACATTGTTAAATTTCGAAGGGCGTCTATATTTACCCAAGGTTGAGAAATAATATTGTTCATTTTCCTCTTTGAGCTGCATCAATTTTTCGCTGTCAACGTCTGGTTTACCACTTTCAAAAAATGGATTTGATTCTATATGATCACTTTTATAATTAGGGTTATATAATTTCTCAACAAAATTAGCTTGTTGATCAAGAAAGTAAATTGCTTTTATATTGTGCGGCGGTATAAAATCTACAATAAATTCAAATTCATGCGAGTTTGCACCAACAATTTTGGGAGCGCCTTTTTCTAATCTTGCCTCAATCAGAAAAGCAACATTATCAGGTTTTTTCTTTAAGCGTGAAGCAGCGTAAGTGCCTAATGAGTGGTATGGATTTTGAGAAAGATAAGTAAAATTACCACAGAATTCAAAATGAGTTATATTGTCATTATTGCTTGAGCTTTTTGTATTAAAGTTCAAAAAAGCATTCGAGTTAAATTGGTTGCCATTTTTAAATGAAAACGAACTATGGTAGCCAACCTCAAAAAAAGATCTGATAAAATCCTCATCAAGAGGACCAATTGCCCCTCTATAAACAATTGTATTTTCTTTTAATGGTTCAGGTATATAGCCTGCATGACTTAATATTTCCAGAGAAAAATCGTGGTTTATGGCCGTCATTGTATTTTGTATCTGAACTAAATCATCCTTTCCTTGTGGATATGAATGTTCAAAATAATAGTTAGCAAGTAAACAAAAGTAGGGTTTAAGAGCGTTTATGTTTTCAATCTGACATGACTTGGGATTGTTTATAAATTCATGAATGTAATGAAATTCGACTGGCAATTCTATTCTGCATTGCTTTAACATATGTGCTATTGCGTTATATTTATATTTATCTTCTGTGTAGTTAAGTGCATAACAAATTGCTTCAGCTACAAACTCAACCTTCGATGCGACATGGAAAGGAAAGCCAAATTTTTTCAGAAAGGATACTCGAGCAAAATTTCCAGTTAACAAGCTGTATTCGAGAGGGTTTAAGCCATTTTTATTTATTGGTGGTGTATCTGTAAGGGCTACAATATGCAAAATTGAATTTATTAACAATGGAGATGCAAGATGCAGAAAAGTATTCTCTTGTGAGTCAATGCTGACTTCGAAAATCTTATTAAGAGCATTTTTATTTTTGAGGGTTAATAAAATCTGAGTGACTACATCAATATTAGTTTCACAATCAGCTAATACAGAAACAAGTTGATTCACGGTTAAATACTGTATAAGTTCCCTTTGTTGCTCCTGGCTGAGCATATGATGTAAGATAATAATGGATGGTTTAAGCAGCTTTGTTGTTAGCAGATTTCTTAAAAACTCGGTATCCTTAATAAATTTTGCTACAAACATGTAGACTTCCGTATTGGAAACCCAACCGTTTAGTTCATTAACAATAAATTTTGCTAAAGAGAATCGCTTCTGGCTGGGAAGCATTTCGAGAATTGTGTTGGTACTTTCAGGAAGTTGCTCAATAAAGCTCAAGATTTCCTTATCATCAGCCAACGATGCTAAATAATAAGCAATTAACGACTGAAATTTCTTTTTATCCTGGTATACGTGACTTAATGTTATAAATTCTTTATAACTAATAGCGTCAGATATAATATTGCTATCACCATATAAAATATTATTTTGTTGTTTTGATGCAGCCCAAGAGAAGTAAGAAGCAAGTTTCATTATAACTCAAGCAGGTAATTGATTAAGCATTATACAATAAAATCGAATATTGTTCAATAAATTTGTTTTTAAACATAACTTTGTTGCGATAGTGACGTGCTCACGCAGCAGTGGTGATTAACTTTCCAGGGCGATCTCACCAAAGTTCAAAAAATAGAATTTACGAAACCATATTAACCAATTTGAACGTAGGGCGGACAAAACGAAGTGTGTCCGCGCATTTCCATTTAATCACCATTGTATGCGTGGGCACGTCGCTTGCCGCTCCTTTGTCCACCCTACCGGCAATTGTTTAATTTTAGCACTTTGGTGAGATCGCCCTGTTAATTTCAAATCGATTAATTTATTTCATAATTCCTTAATATTATTATAGTTATAATATCCTATTGCGGAAAATTCCAAGAGTAGATGATGAAATACAATGGCAAGGAATTGGTCAAAGTATCCGACAAAATGGATGGCCAAAATATAGGTGATGTAAATGGTTTTTATATAGACAAGGATGGCCTGGAATTTTTTATTAAGCAACCTAAACTTAAAACTGAATTGTTCACAGAGCTATTTGCTGGATTAATTATAACGGAATTTAAAGAAAGAAAAATAATACCAGATATTTACCATGACTCATTGATTTGCGCAGAAGCTCTAAGTTTAGAAGATGGCAGTTACGCCTTAATTCAACCTAAAAAAAACTTTGAAGAATTATATAAACTAATTGGTACAGGTACAGCGGATAATCGTCAACGTAATTCCGCTAAAGAATGTTTTAATGGCCCTAATTATTATGCACAAATTCCGAGTCTTGTCAGTTCTTACTTCGGATTATCCTATGTAATTTTCTGGGCATTAATGCTTGGTAATAATAGTATCCATAGTGGAAATATCGTTTATTTTAAATCGAAAGAGAATAATAATGTTACACAATTTGGTATTATTGATGCAGGTGCTTCATTTCGGAATTATGGAGAATCGGCCAATCATGAAAATTTATTTTATCCCTATGAATATCAAGGCTTATTAAATTACAAATCAGCTACTAAAGGTTATATAAATAACTATAGAAATATTAAGGGGTTATTTCCTGAGGTAGCCCTCACGGCTCAAAAATTTATTGAGGAAATTAGTCCTGATACTTTAAAAAATATTATCAAGGTTGCCTATAACAAAATACCTAAAGATTTATTTAATTCTCCACAAAATTCAACAGCTGCTATTGAAATTGATAAGCAAGAAGAAGCAGAATTATTAGGATTTAAGCTTGTTGATGAAAAAGAATTAAATGATACCGAATCAAAGGACAAAGCAAGAAAAGAACTTAGTGCTGTAATCAAAATCAATTCAGCAGAACAGATTCTCGAAAAATTGAATAACAACGCAACACAAATCGAAATCAATAGTATTAAAGAAGCAGATGCTCAATTTATTAAAGATATAGCCCATGTAATGACTGAACGATTATATAAAATTGCAGAATTAAAAGATCCCGTTGCCAAGATTACAAATCCTTCTGAATATACGAGTTTTATTCCTGAGCTTGTACCTGTTTTAAAACATGATAGTGAGATAGGTAATGTTGGAAAAATAATTAATGAAAGAAGTAGAATAGTAAACGGAAAAAAACTATTGAACCTGGTAGAAAGTATTAATGAAATGAAAAGCTGTAAAGAAATAGATATTGCTATTCTTGCGATAAAGAATCAATATAATATTTTATCTATTGAGAGGCAGCATATGTATCAAGAAACAGTTGCTAGTGCATTGCAAAATGCGGCTATTTTAAAAGATAAATATATATCAGAGTTTTTAGAAAAAAGTGGGAATTTTTTTCAACTAACTACGTATAAAGATATTGCAATGGCAGCAAGTAGCCTGAAGATTATTTTTAAATCCTTACCAGAGGATTTGCAGGAAAAACATGCATCCGACATGCTTCGGATTGATGAAAAAGTTAAGCAAGTTGAAAGTGCATCGATTAATGAATTGGTTGCTAAAAAAACAGAGTTTTTAGCTTTAAATAATTTGAATGAAAAGGCTGTTGCGGCTGCTAATTTGAGGCATTTAATTAATTTATTTCCAGAAAACTCGAAAAATAAATATGAAAAAATAGTTTCTGATGCTGAATTGATTGTTACAAATGCGAGCGCTAAAGTTGAGGAAAAGTATTTACAGATCTATAACGAATTATATAGCCTGGAAGGGGATCTTGATCCAGTTAAAATTAAAAGCTGTAAAGAAAGATTTGATGCATTACCCCTCTTTTTAAAAGAAAAATATACTCAACAAAATATGGTGTTGTGTGATGGTTGTTTTTTTTATCTCAATTTATCAGCACAAGATAAATTGGAAAAAATTAGCATGAGAGGAATTGTTAAAATTTTGACTTTGCTTAAGAAAAGCGGCAGTGATAAGCCTGACAGTCTGGCTATAAAAATCCTTGATTTAATTAAAACAGATAACCTCTTGTTAAATGCTTTATATAACACCTATAAACTAGAACTTTCAGACACAGTATTAAAGGATCTGCTTGAACTTAAAGGTTTTCGTGATAATAAATTAAAAGAAAAAAATGGGCAGGATTATGATGAATCCATTAATGAATTTTACAAATTAGCTTTACGGCAGCGATTATCTCGCAATTCACCCAAAGATCAAATTAAGCATATGAGAGCCGCAGCAGAAAGCCAATTTCATCATCGTGATAAAATCAAACGGGGCATAGCTGATTTCTTTAATTTTTTTACTTTGATAGTCGGTATTGTCCGATACTATTTTCTGAACAAAACTTTCTTTTTTTCAAATGCTCCTACGGCTAGGGAAAAGGATTTTAATGCGCTTATTAATTTAGACGCCGTGGAAAAGAAAGACGAAAATTGCGAAGTACCGCTCTTTATTAATTCTATTACATCCGCATAGCAGGATAGGAGCAGGGCAAGAGCGTCAAAGTTCAAATTCCTAACACCTTTTCCCTATATTCGTCATAAAGACTCGCTTTTCGTCTTTTTCGAGGAACTGAAAACGTTGATTCCGACTCTTTTCTTATCAAATTCAATG
>Ga0335397_10000141_pt1 | contig 79792 bp, 64 predicted proteins | sample MAT04_FD_205740 | JGI IMG/M metagenome (GOLD analysis project Ga0335397, IMG submission 205740) | Freshwater microbial communities from Lake Fryxell liftoff mats and glacier meltwater in Antarctica - MAT-04 (spades assembly) (version 2) ...
AAAGTTCGTCAGATGCCTTCGGGCGTTGAGCACAAGTAATCGTGATCGGGCGCGTGATCGAAGTGCGCGTGTGAAAGTTCGTCAGATGCCTTCGGGCGTTGAGCACTAATCACCGAGAAGGTGAAAACCTATCTGGTCGAGTGAAAGTTCGTCAGATGCCTTCGGGCGTTGAGCACCGCGACAACACGCTCGCCCTGTACGGTACGCCGCGCGTGAAAGTTCGTCAGATGCCTTCGGGCGTTGAGCACTCACTCCGAATCCGCCACCGCAGCCGATTGCACCCGTTGCAAAGAACTCCTCAGCACCGTTGCAGCAGTTTCGGGCAAGCGATGATGTGACATCTCGGGCGGTCAACGTCTTCTGTCAGCGATGGCGGCTGAGTCGAGTCGCGGGACCGGCAACCGTCATGCCGTTGGGTTTACAATTCCCCGTGCCGCAGCCGAATCTGAGTGCTGTTCACGCCCAGACATCGGGTTCGATGCTCTACATTCCAGACATAGCGCCTCTCCCGAGTCGCGACGAACTCCGAGCTTTATTGGCAGAGACCGTACGGCAAACCACTGCAACTGCGCCACATCTGAAGGTCTGGTTTGACCTAATCGACGCCGATACCCAAGGAAAGCGGCCCATCGAGAAGTTTGCGCGCTGGTATCCCCTGCAGCATTACGTGCGCGTGATTTACGCTCGGCACGCAGACAGCCTCTGTGACCGTCAAGGAGCTGTAGCGAAGGCCGTCGGCAGCTTTCTGGAATTGACTGAGGACCAACTTCGCATCGATCTGCGAGAAATTCGAAGTCGGCTTGGAGAAAATTGGTTCCGCAGGAACCCGGCGGCTTCCGCCGCCGATCAGTGACCGAGTTGAACGCCTGGCTTCGGCGAAGTTCCAACTTGGTCCCGCCGCTTTCCTCTATCGGCACGACGTCTGATGCGGCAATGGCCGCGATCTCCCTGTCATCTCCGGCGCAAACGACGGATCCTATGCCGCAGCTGTCTCTTGAAGCGACGCTTTATCCACTGGCACCAGAAATTCTATCGGTGCATCAGGAATGGAGAGCGTGTTCGCACCGGCGATCAGAACTGCATATCGGTTCTCTGGAATCCGATCCATCGCCGGGGCGGATGAAAACTCTCGAAAACAGAACGAGCAGGATTGCTCGTCATCTGACCAAGATCTGCCTTGCAGAGCCGATCATCCCCTCTTGATCACTGTCATCCTGACCTGCACGGTCAGTGGCCTTTCGCTACAGCGCATTCGTGATCCCCGCTCAATCACCGCGGTTCGAGCAGGGGGGGCGAAACAAGGTCAGACATCTGCCCTGATGGTCATCCCGGATATCTGATTTCATCAAGCCTGAGTGGTCACACGAGTTCGCAGTCGATCTCGTTCCAGACAACGCAGACTGATGAGATTCCCCGGCTATGACTGAGACATCCCGCTCCGATTATTTGACGCCTCTCGATTTCGCGCACGTCACTGGTCTGTCTTTGGCCACCGTACGTCGACGAATCAAAGACGGCACATTGCCCGTGTATCAACCGGGCGGCAAACGGACGGCCGTGCGAATTCCTCGCTCGGCACTGGTCCAGTCGGCTATTTCACCCGAGCCAATTCGTACAGCCCCGCTTGCGGCCCCAACAGCCTCAGCCCATCCAACGCGTTGCAAGCCCAATTGGCAACGTTCCATTTGAATCAGGAATACACTGTCGTGCGATATCCGAAAACCAATAAGCAGAAAGTCACGAGCCGGTATTTTACCTGGGTCGTCGGGGTCCGCCGCGGAACCTATTATGCAGACGGACGCGGCAATGCCCCCAAGCTCGGACGTTTCTCGCTGGGGGCCACCAACCAAACCGAAGCGTTGAAAAACCTGGAAGAACTTGACCGCGTGAAAGCCGTTGAGGTTGGCCTAGCGGATCGAACGGTCCTGCAACATTCCGCCCTGCTGTTGACACTGGCCGATGGTCGAAAATTGTATGAAGCGCACATCGGCCGCCCAGCAGTCACAGGGGGGACTCGTCCCGGCACCAAGAAACGTTATCGAGCAGTCCTCGACAACTTCTTGGCGTTCGCCGCGACGAATCGGATCAACAGCTGGTCGCAGGTGAATAAACAAGTTCTTCAGCGTTATGCGAGTCATCTGGAAGACCTCGGTAAGAGCTACAACACGCAATATCTCGAACTGACCACACTCAAACAGATTAACAAGTGGCTGATTGCCGAAGGCCATCTGCCCGACTCCTGCCGGATCGCGCTGAAGCTGCCCCGTGACAAGGAGTCGACAACCTACTGTTGGACGCTCGCGGAATTTCAGGCTATCGTTGGCCACTGCCGCTTAACGCCCAAGCTGCATTGGTTGGGGGAGCTCTGCCAGACGCTGGGGCTGACCGGGATGCGGATCTCGGAATTGGCGCAGCTCCGCTGGTCCGACATTGATTTCGAAAAGCAGATCATTTCGTTGGTCGATGAAAGCCGCCGCAACACCCAACAGCAAGGTCGCAGTCAGCGGACCCTCAAAAATAAACGCGGCCGGTCATTTCCGATCAACGAACAGTTGCTGCCATTACTTCAAGGCTTGCCGCACCAGCGCGACGGGCTCGTGTTTCACGGGCCGCGCGGCGGCCGGATCAAGCCGGACACGATTCGCAACATCCTGATCAAGGAGGTGCTGCAACCGCTCACGGAGCGTTTCCCGGCCGCGGCAGGCGAGAAGGGCTTTCCGCATGGCCGGCTACACAGCTTCCGGCATTTCTTCTGCAGTCAATGCGCGAACAAGGGTGTCGCGGAACGCGTGGTGATGGACTGGCTGGGTCACGCCGATGCGGCGATGGTTCGGCGGTATTACCACCTCGATGCCCAGGAATCACGACGACAGATGAATCGAGTGTCGATTCCCGTTGTGGCCGGCGGCCAGATCGCTGCCGGGGTCAAGGATGTGTTAACGGAGACCTACCCACAATCGAATCAGGCGACGACCTGAGAGTCACAATTGAAGATCGGCGATCGAATTTGGCACTTTCATGGCACAAGTGACCTGTGCCAAATTCGACGCCACCGCAAGTGCTTTGATATGAGACACTTGCGGTGGGCGAAATTCCGCAGCGGAGAGGGAGGGATTCGAACCCTCGGTGAAGTTACCCCCACACTGGTTTTCGAGACCAGCACATTCGGCCGCTCTGTCACCTCTCCGGGTTGAGTCGCGGTCTATCATCATACTCAACGGATTCTTGCGATTCTAGGGTGGTAAAGCGTTTTTCGCAGACAGAGTTGCGTCTCACTGCTGCACGCCCTGAGCGGTGTTTCAACCACAGACATTGTCGAGTGGATTCGTCACATGTCACTGAGTTAACCGGCAAAGCTTCCTGAATTATTGCAACTCCACGTCCGTTTCCCAATCGGCGGCCTGGCGCATCAACTCCACATCCGGCGACACGCGCAAGTAGACCAGCGATTGACGCAGGATGTTCGCGGCGGCGGGGGCGGCGACTTTGCCGCCGAAGGCTTCCGAACCGACCGACGCCTGGTTCACGACGACCAGCACCATCAGTTGCGGGTTTTCCACCGGGCCGCCGCACAGAAATGAACTGACATACTTCCCGGTGACGTAGCCACCCTGCGGCGACAAGCATTGAGCGGTGCCCGTTTTGCCGAAGACATTGTAGCCGGCGATGCGTGCCCGTTTGCCGGTGCCGCGCGTGACGACTTCGGCCATCGGATGTTCAACGACCCAGCGGGCCGTTTTCGCACTGACGGTTGCATGTGTCAAGGTCTGCAACTGCGTGGCATCGGTGTCGTCGCGGAAGATCAATCGGGGCGCGACGAGTTCGCCGCGATTGGCCAACGCCGCGTGAGCCGTGATCAGTTGCAGCGGTGTCGCGGCAATTTCGTGACCCATCGGAATCGAACCGGTCGAATAGCTGTTCCATTTCGCGAGCGGACGCAAGATGCCCGTCAGTTCGCCCGGCAATTCCACGCCGGTCTTCCGACCGAAACCGAACACCGTGGCGGCGGCGTGCAGGTTCTCGTTCTGCATCTTCTCGCCGATCTTCGCCATGCCGATGTTGCTCGACTTCACCAGCACGTCGGTCAGGTTCAACGTGCCGTAGGGGTGATGGTCGTGCAGCACACGGCGGCCCATGCGGTATTCGCCACGCTCGCAGTCATAGGAATCGCCGCGGTTCAATAATCCCTGATCGAGACCGTACGCCACGACCATCGGCTTGAACGTCGAGCCGGGTTCGTAGATGTCGGCGATCGTGCGGTTCTTCCAGGCTTCGGGATCGGCCGCATCAGGCCGATTGGGATCGAATGTCGGCCGCGAGACCATCGCCAGGATGTCGCCGTTGCGGGGGTTCATCACAACGGCGCAGCAACTTTCCGGCTTCCAGTTGGCGATGACCTGATCGAGTTCGCGCTCGGCGAACAATTGCACCACAATGTCGAGCGTCAACCGGGCCGATTTGCCGGGCAGCGGCGGTTCGTCGACATCACTCAACACATCCAGCACGCGGCCGCGCGCATCACGGGTCAATAATCGTTTGCCGGTCTGGCCGCTCAGTTGCTTATTGGCCGCTTCCTCCACGCCCCCCCGGCCAATGCCGTCGATGTCGCGCAAGCCCAGCACTTGTGCGGCGAGCATCCCTTGCGGATATTCGCGCTGATACTCTTCTCGAAATCCCCACTGATCGGCCGGCAATTCCAGATCGCGAACGGCGTCGACTTCCTCCGTCGATAACCGCCGCTTGATCCAGACGAAATGTCCGTTCGCATGCGATTCGATTCGTTCCCGCACGAACTCGGGAGTGACGCCGACTGCCGTGGCGATCTGTCCGGCGACGACATCCGGCTGCGTGATTCGGCGTGGCGTCAGGAACAGACTGCGGGTCTGAATCGAAGTCGCGAGTAAGCGGCCTTGCCGATCGAGAATGTCGCCCGGCCGCGGCGCGATCTCTTCGACGAAGGTCCGTTGCTGTTCCGCGCGCTCGGAAAGCTGATCGCGTTGCAGCCATTGCAACTGCACCAACCGCCCGGCCATCGCTAGCCAGCCCAACCCGATCAACGTCACCACCAGCCGCGCTCGGCGCCACAGCGGTTCGGACGGCAGGAGTTCGGTGGATGTCACGGAGTAGTTGTCTTTACAAGTTCGACTCGCTGCGAAACATGAAGACTGATAACCGCAGATTTCGCAGATTCACGCAGATTATGAGGCGATCATTCAACGCTTCGGTGGGTGGCACGCCCTGAGGTTTTGGGAGGGGCGTGGTCTTCGCTTGCTTGCCACGCCCATCGAAGACTCTGGGCGTGCCACCCACCCTGTCGGAGCTTGTCGAAACAGTCGGAAGATCATTTCATGAACGAGGGGTGATGGCAGAATTCCAATTCAACAACGGCGTCGCACGTTGAGTTTTGCGTTGTGGCGATTCCGGCGGCAAGAGTTGCAGGCGGCCTTGTTCGAGGGGTTCGATTAACTGGGCAGGGGCACCGGCGCGTTGAGCCGCCACGCGCAACTGGGCCTGTTGCTCGATCAGAACTTCGCGCTGATACCGTTGATGACTGATCGTCCGCCGCAATGCGAGCATACGGCTCTCAATCGCAGTGCCCGTTAAAGACACGGCGACCACCAGCGCCATCGCCGCCCCAAAGCGAAAGAACATCGTCGCGCAATCCCCGCCGAGATTTGGTAATCAATTTGGCCCGGCACATACCAGAATGACTGCGTGGTCCGACCGGGATGAATCAAAGCAGATTTTGCCGCGAAAAGGCGCAAAAATCGCAAAAAAAGCTATCTGCAATCGCTGTCAGATAAGACGGTTTCTATTTTGCGCCTTTTGCGCTTTTTTGCGGCAAAATCTTGTCTCTCTATTTTGAATTCATCGTCAGGTTCACCGTAAACTACATGAGAAACCATGAGCACGGTTACCCGGAGCGGTCTCCGTGGCACACGATCAAACTTCTCTGTGAAGCACAGAGGCCCGCTCCACACCCATCATTCCCATCGCCGATCTCGGGCGCTATCGGAACATGCGTGGCTGGGTCGAGAGTTGAATGTTGGTGGCGTCGGACGGTAATCGCAGAACCGCGCCCAATTTGAGGGAATTGCCGTCTTTGAGGACATCGCGATTCATTTCCAGAATCTGCTCCCAGCGCCGCGACCGTCCCAGATGTTTCTGAGCGATGCCGCTGAGTGTGTCTCCCGTGCCAATGCGGTAGCGCGGTTGTCCGTCCGCACCTTGCAGAAATTCGCCGGGAGCGTTCGCGACAGCACCCACAGCCGCGGCTGGTTCCGACGGCCCATCCGCGGGGACCAGTGTGGCGAAGCGGCCTGTCAGTTCTTCCACATCAGGTAACGCAATCTCGACGCCGGGCTTCATGCGGGACGCATCCGACACGCGCGATTGGTTGTAGGCCGCCAAAGCCTGAAAGTAGCGGCCCGCACCGTACTTCTTCTGCGAGATCGACCAGAAGTTGTCGCCCGGCTGAACGACGTACCGATCACCCGCGATACTCGGAGTAGAGGCACGCGGCGCGGCTGCGACGGCGGTCGGTTCGAGGTCAACCGGCACCCGTCGCGGAGCCTCATCGATGACAACTTCGGTGGCAAAATCCCCGGCGGATTCGCCGACCACGAGTTCAATCGGCTTGTAACCGCCGTAGCGGTCCTCGTCGGAATCATCCAGCATCAATTGCGGCGGCGCAACGCCCACTTCGGTCGATGTCGGGGCATCGCTCAGGATCGGTTCATTCGTGGTTGCCACCGGCTCCGCTTCCGCCTCGTCGGCGAAATCGAAACTCGATTCCGGCCGCGTGGCGCGTGCCCGCACCGAGACGACTTCTTCCTCTTTTGTCGCTTCCACCAGCGGAGCCGATCTCGCCACGGGCGCTGCAATCGGTTGTGCCACGGGAGTGGCGTTGAAATTGTTGACGGCCGGCTCGCCGACGTCCGTTGGCTCGGCCGCCTCAAAACTCAAGCTCGGTTCCCGGTTGGCTGTTTCGAGCGGTTCCGTCATGACCGGCGCATCACGTCGCGGTGTCTCGACCACGGGGGTGCGAACGGTGGTTGGGGCGGAGAAGTCCTCGAATTCTTCCAGCTCAACCGCCTCGGGTTTCTCTCTGGCCATCGCCGCGGTGGGGGCGGAAAACAGTTTCGGCTCGTTAGCAGGCAGATTATTCCCGCCGGCAAACGGATCGTCGCCCGTGAGTTCCGAAGCAGCATTGGTCGCGACTTCTGGTTCGGAATCGAAGCTGTTGGTGCTGGGATCCGTGGCGAGGAAATCATTGTTGGCTTCGGCATCCGGCTGCATCTCGGCCGGTTCATCGTCCGGAATCATCGTCGGCATTTTCGGTGTGTTTAATGTTGTGGCGACTCGGGCCAGCGGGGCGGCGGTGTTGAACGGATCGCCGCTGTCGCTGTCCTCGCTTTCGGGAATCTGGCGTGCGTTCTTCGCGACGGGCGTCTCGTCCGGTTCGGTCTCGGTTTGACCGAAGGCCGAAAACTCTTCGTCAGAAGTGGAAGTGACGCTGTTCTTTTCCGGATCAGCGGTTTCCCCGTCGGCGGCTAATTCGCCCGCGGTCTCTTCGACCTGCGCGAGTAGATCGCCGGGCTGGGTGGCGCGTTTGTAGACTAAAAAGCCGAACACACCGGCCAACAACAGCACCATTGCCAGGCCGAGTTTGGTTTCGCGGGTCATTGCTCAGGTTCCTTCCCGACAAGCGCCAGTGTCAAATTTCACAGGACGATTGGATGGATCTTTATTTTCGCCGCGCCAATCGCAGCTTCGCGCTGCGGCTGCGGGGGTTGTAACGAACTTCCGCCGGGCTGGGAGCCAGCGGCTTGGGGGATAACGCTTCCCACACGTCGGCATCGCGCAGCGCCTGTTTTGCGATGCGGTCTTCCAGTGAATGAAACGTGATGACTGCGAGAATGCCGCCGGTCGCCAGGCAGGCCGGAAAGGTCGTGGTCAGTGCTTGCCGCACCTGATCCAATTCCCCATTCACGGCGATGCGTAACGCCTGGAAGATGCGGGTCGCAGGGTGGGCCTCGCGATTGGTGACGCGCAATTTCAACCCATTCACCACGGCCGCGGCCAGATCGACCCCGGTCCGCACCGGTTCTGTCGCGCGTTGCCGCACAAGATGCTCGGCAAGTCTGCGGCTGTGCGACTCTTCGCCATATTCGCGGAAGATGTGATCCAACTCTTCCACTGTCGATTCCGCCAGCAGTTCGGCGGCGGACCGCCCCTGCGTGGAATCGAAGCGGAGATCGAGTTCGCCCTGTGAATGAAAACTGAACCCGCGCGATTGTTCAGCCAATTGGTCGGAGGAAAGGCCGAGATCGACGAGAATGCGATCCACCTTCGACCAGCCTAATTCGGCCAGAATCGACGGGAGTTCGATATATGAGCCGTGTCGCAGAGTGACAGCGGGGCCATGCACCGCATCCGCCGCCAGCTCAAGCATCATGGGGTCGCGATCGAGACCGAGCAGCCGGCCAGCGGGCTGGATGCGCGCCAGCACCTCTTTACTATGTCCGCCGCCGCCGACGGTGCCATCCACGAACGTCAACCCCGGTTGCAACTGCAGACCGTGGAGGACTTCGCGAAGCATGACCGGTGTATGAACAGACGGCATGGCGGCGATCATGGTGGATGTCCGGCCGAATCCTCCCATCGAGGCGGATTGGTACGGCCCAAAGAATCGAAATTGATGAGGTGCGGGAAGACAAGGATCGGCGTTTACCGCCGCTGCCCGCGAGTTATAGGCGGAACTCGCAGGTGTGGGAAGAGCAGTCGCCGGAGGTGATCAGGAGAACGCCCGTTTCAAAATGGCATTATCCCTGTATTTCTGATCCGCTACGGTGTTCATTTTCACGTCCTGAACGTAAAACTGAGGAGATGGCAATCGGAACGTGCTGACATCACGGATTGAGCTTCGACTTCGCACCAGGATCAACACCATGCTGCCTCGCCTCGCGACATTGTGGACCACCGTTTGTCTGTTGAGTCTGCCGGGTTGGGCCGTGGCGGCGGAAGCCACATGGAAAGCGGGCATCGCCAAGGCGGTGATCACGCCGCAAGAGCCGATCTGGATGGCGGGTTACGGCGGCCGGACGAAGGTCGCCGAAGGCAAGGAAATGGACCTGTTCATCCGCGTGGTGGCGTTGGAAGACGCGAGCGGCGAGCGGGCCGTGATTCTTTCCAGCGATACGCTCGGCTTCTCGAAATTCATTTACGACACCGTCGCGGAACAGGTGCAGAAAGATTACGGGCTGAGCCGGGCGCAATTCGTGCTCGGCGCATCGCACACCCACTGCGGCCCCGTGCTGCGGGATGCGTTATACGACACCTATCCGCTCACGCCGGAAAATATCGAGCAGACGAACAAGTATTCCGATTGGCTGACCGCTGAAGTTGTCAAAACCATTGGCGTCGCATTGAAAAACATGCAACCGGCAACCGTTTCGCACGGTGTGGGCGATGCTGAGTTCGGCGTCAACCGGCGGACTAATCGCGAGGCGGATGTCCCCAAGTTACGCGAGGGGAATCTACTCCTGGGACCGGTCGATCACAGCGTACCGGTGTTGGCCGTGCATGACGCGGGCGGAAAACTGGTCGCCGTCGTCTTTGGTTATGCCTGTCACAATACGGTGATGGATTATTACCTGTGGAGCGGCGATTACGCGGGATTTGCCCAGAATGCACTGGAAGCCGAGCATCCCGGTGTCACGGCGTGCTTCCTGATGGGCTGCGGGGCCGATCAGAATCCGCTGCCGCGACGTTCGGTCGAACTCGCCAAGAAATATGGCACCATGCTGGCGACAGCCGTGAATGCCGTGCTGCCGAATGTCTCGCCGTTGAAATCGAAGATCGAAACGAACCATGCGTACATCCCGCTGAAACTCGGCCCGATGATGGCCGACGAGGAACTGAAGAAGCAGGCCGCCGCATCGCCCAATTATGTTCAGCGCTGGGCGGCCCGCATGTTGAAATGGAAAGAATCGGGCAAGCCATTTCCGGAGACGTATCAATATCCGATTCAGGCCTGGCGACTCGGCGGCGAACAATTGATGCTGACGATGGGAGGGGAAGTCGTCGTGGATTATGCGCACCGATTCAAAGCCGACTTCGGCGATCAGGCCTGGGTCTTCGGTTATTGCAACGATGTGATGGCCTACATCCCTTCGCAGCGCGTGCTGATGGAAGGGGGCTACGAAGGCCAAAGCAGCATGTGGGTGTACGGCATGCCCTGCCTGCGGTGGGCCGATGGCATTGAAAGCGATATCGCGAAAGGAATGGAGCAGTTGGTTAATCAATTAGGGAAATAAAGCGTATTAACCGCAGATTTCGCAGATTCACGCAGATGAATGCATTCGGGATTCGCGGTTCAATGTTGTTCCGATTTCCGTTCGAATCTGCGTTCCTCTGCGAAATTTCGCAGTGGTTTCGTTTTAATGTAGAACACTTGCTCCGCAAGTGTTTTTTGCACTTGCAGAGCAAGTGCTCTACGCTATAAACGGATGACTCAGATCCGTGGTTGATTTTTGAAGTCTCTTGATCGCAATTATCAAGGTTCGTGTCCCGTGCTCCAAGTTCGCTCGTGCGGCGTGATCCTGTTTAAGGAAAAGCCCCACCGAAAATTTCTGCTGATGAAGCACGCCCATCGCTTCGATTTGCCGAAGGGGCATGTCGAAGCCGGTGAGACGGACGAGCAGTGCGCGATGCGCGAGATGTGGGAAGAAACCAGCATCCCCGCCGAAGCCGTCCGGCTCGATCCGACGTTCCGCTTCGAGGAAGTCTATCACCCGGTGGAACCACGCTTCGGCAACGACAAAGTCGAAAAAACACTGGTGATTTTCCTCGGCTGGATCGACAAGGATTTCGTGATCAAGCCCACGGAACATGCCGGCTATGAATGGTGGATGTGGCGACCGCCGCATCAGATCCAGCGGTTCACCATCGACCCGCTGCTCGCTCAAGTCGACGCCCATTTCCGGAAATCATCTTAACCCAAAGCCTGCCGATGGCATCGGCGGGACAGGACTGTAATCATGCCCCACCGCATTCTCATCACTGGCGCGACGTGCGTGCTGCCCGAGGGCGAAGCGCGCGTCGCTGTGCTCATCGAAGACGACAAGATTCTTGCCATCGATCCGCCGGCAGGTTTGCGAACCCACATCGACGAAACGATTCAAGCCGCGGGCCTCTATCTGCTGCCGGGCGTGATCGACGATCAGGTCCATTTCCGCGAACCAGGACTGACGCACAAGGAAGACCTGCACACAGCAACGCGGGCCTGCGCCAAGGGGGGCGTGACCTCGTTTCTGGAAATGCCGAATACGAAGCCGACCACCACGACCGTCCAGCGGCTGCATGAAAAACTGGCGCTTGCCGCGACGAAATGCCACGTCAATTACGGGTTTTACATTGGGGCCACGCCCGACAATGTGGACGAATTGAAGGCGGCACAGCGGACGCCGGGGATCAAGATTTTCATCGGCTCCAGCACGGGGGACTTGCTGGTCGATCAGCAGGAGGCTCTCGAACGCATCTTCGCACAGACGACCCTGCCGATCTGCGCCCATTGCGAAGACGAGGCGACCGTCCAAGCGAATGCGGCTCGATTCAACGGCGGACAATCTCTGGCCGATCATTCCCGCATCCGCGATCAAGCCGCCGCGGTGATTGCGACAAAACGGGCCATCGATCTGGCAGTTCGGCATCAGCACCGTTTTCATGTCCTGCATGTTTCCACAGCGGCCGAAGTCCCGTTGCTTCTGGACCATCGCCCCTTCATCACCGCGGAAGTCTGCCCGCATCATCTGTTTTTCAACGTCGAGGACTACGCTCGGCTCGGCGCGCGGATCCAGATGAATCCATCGATCAAAACCGCCGCGGACAACGCCGGGTTATGGCAGGCCTTACTCGATGGTGCCATTCAGGTCATCGCCACCGATCACGCGCCCCATACGCTGGAAGAAAAGGCCCAGCCCTATCCGAAATCGCCCTCGGGTTTACCAGCGGTCGAGAACTCGCTGGCCTTGATGCTCGACCAGGTGCATCACGGCCGCTGCACGTTGTCGCAGGTGGTTCACTGGATGTGCGACGCCCCGGCCCGCGTGTGGGATGTTGTGGGCAAAGGCCGGATTGCCGAGGGTTATGACGCCGACCTCGTGCTGGTCGATCTCAACCAATCCGCCACGATCCGCGATGACGACCAACTCACCAAATCGCGGTGGTCGCCCTGGCATGGCGTCACTCTGACAGGCTGGCCCGTGCACACATTCGTGATGGGGCAGACGGTGTTCGCTAACGGCAAAGTCGACGACAACATGCTCGGCCGCGAGATACCGTTCGATCACACCCGCGGCGGATATTGGGCCACAAAATAATGTGTTCGTTAGGGTGGCACGTCCCTGAGGCTTTGCGAAGGGCGTGGTCTGTATCAGGATCACCACGCCCGTCGAAGACTCCGGGACGTGCCACTCAGATTCTGCATTTCCAGATTGAAACAGGCCGAACAGTTAGCCGCGACGCGGAGTCTTCGGAGTGGAGCGCGTGCGCCCTACGACTCGAGAAACCCCAGCAGGTCAGCGTTGAGTTGGTCTTTACTGGTATCACCCAGGCTGTGCGAACCTCCGGGATAGATTTTCAGCGTTGATTTTTTCACCAATTTGGAGGACAGCAACGCGGAAGCCCCGATGGGGACGATCTGATCGGCGTCCCCGTGGATGATCAGTGTGGGGATGTCGAACCTCTTCAAGTCGTCCGTGAAGTCGGTTTCCGAGAAGGCTTCAATGCAGTCGTATGCATTCTTATGACCTGACTGCATCCCTTGCGACCACCACGCCTGAATCAAACCTTGCGACACTTTCGCACCCGGCTGATCGAAATTGAAGAACGGGCCGCTGGCGATGTCGAGAAAGAACTGTGCCCGGTCCGCGAGATACGACTTGCGAAAACCGTCGAACACGTCTTTGGGCAATCCGCCGGGGTTCGCAGGGGTTTTCAGCATCAGCGGGGGCACGGCTCCCATCAGCACGGCTTTCGCCACGCGGTCGGTGCCATGCCGACCGATGTACCGCGCGACTTCGCCGCCGCCGGTGGAATGGCCGATCAATGTGATCTGTTTCAAATCGAGCGATTCGATTAATTCGGACAGATCGTCGGCATAGGTGTCCATGTTGTTGCCGTTCCACGGCTGACTCGACCGCCCGTGTCCCCGCCGATCATGCGCGATGCACCGATAGCCGTGCGATGCGAGAAAGAACATCTGCGCGTCCCACGCATCGGCACTGAGGGGCCAACCGTGGCTGAACACGACCGGCTGCCCGGCACCCCAGTCCTTGTAATAGAGTGTGGTCCCATCGCGCGTGGTGAATGTGCTCATGATCGATTGGTCCTGTGGTTGGGGCCGGGCAATATTCCCGCGCCTTACGTGGGATCACCCGAGAACGACGCGCGGCCTCGGGGATCGTTCAATCGCTCCAGCGTTCGTTCGACCAGTTTTTCCAGTTTGGCGATGGCACCGCTTACCGCTTGCTCGATTGTTGATGCATCGTCGCTCACGCTGATTGGTTGCAGACCGGCCGGTCGGGCCTCCATCACGCACCGTTTGTCATTCGGACGGTTTTTCGGACCACTTTCATCGGTGAGATGAACCTCGACCCGCGTGATGCGATCACGAAACCGCTCCAACGCGGTGGTAATGAGCTCCTCAATCTGACGTGTCCGATCCGCGCTGCCCGCGATGTGATTGTCGGTGTTGACTTGAATCTGCATGGTTTCACTTTCTCGCGAAGTTATTGATTGACCACCATGCATTTTTCATACCCGCCAGCCCGGTGGCGTGCAAGGAGCGCGATGCATCCAACATAGCGGCGGCTTCCAGCCGCCGAGTCGGGTGCTGGCAGCGTGCGCCACGCAGTTCTCCATTCGCAACTTAACCGCCGAAGCTGCGTTTGAGGCGTTCCTGGTGATAGGCCAGTCGCTCGGCGGTGGTCATTTTGGCGAAGTCGGGCTTGGTCGGGGGGGATTTGGGGGCAGGCGAACCCGCAAGCGGTTTGCTGGGGGGTGCGGGCTGGGTCGCTGGTTTCTCGGATTTGATGTTGATGGGGACGCTGGTTTGTGAACCGCCGCCGCCGTAACTCATTACGCCGGTTTGCAGGACCATGTCGTCCGCGAGGGATCGAATCGGTTTAACGCCGAGTTTTTCCAATACACCATGATACGCCGGCACCGCTTCTTCGGGTGTGAGGACACCATCGGCGATGAGCCTGAGAAATTCGATGAATGCGAGTTGATTCTCGGCACTGTTGATCTTGCGGCCAAACAGCGCGGCTCGCGCACCATACTTGCGGGCTTCGCCCAGCAGTTTGAAGGCATCGTACGTGGTTCCCGCTCCGCCGCCGAGAATGCCGACGACGAGATGGGGGTCGTAGCGGACCAGTTCTTCCATCGCCTTGGGACCGTGATACACGATCTTGAGAAAGACCGGCCGACCAGCTTGCGCGACCCCGGCGAGCGTGCGGGCGATCAAGTCGTTGATGAAGCCGCCGAGGTGTTCCGGCCCGACAACGCCCGGGATATTGGGGTCAAAAATTTCGAGGAAGTGCCGAAAGCCCTTGCGCTCGGCTTCTTCGCGGAACTCCTTGTATTTCTGCACCGAGATCAGATCATCATCGCGATTGTTGTTGAACGTGACGGAGTACAACCCGAGATTGGCACCGCGGGTCCGTTCCGCCGGATCGCAATCGAGATGTCCGCACTGGATGTGATCAAGATCGGCCGTGCGAAATGGCCGCGATGGAGCCGTATGAATCTGCCCGCCGCGGGGGACATGGATATCGCTCGCATCGTTCGCCCGCGCGGCCGGCGTAATCGCGGAGTTCTCGAACAGTTTCTCTTTCACCGCCAGCAGATCGTTCGTACTCGCCGAGGTCAGGACGATATCGACCAACCCCTGCTGGATCACCTGGCGGATTTGTTCGCGATACTCGGCGAGCGTTTTATTCCGCAGTTCGCCAGCGTGCCGTTCGGGCGACAGCCCCGGCGCGCTCATCCCGAACGCCATATCGGCGTCCTTGGCATCGGCGAGGATGAACTCTTTGCAGCCGAACGGATCGGCATGGATAGCGGCAAGTTTACGGTCGAGGGATTTTTGCATGGGATTTACTGACTCTCGCCTAATAATCGGCCAAGATCACGCGCGCCGTGGACGATGCGCAGAACGCTGATCATGTCGACTTCAATTCGATAAATAATGACGTATTTTGCCACTGGCCAGATGAGCAATCCCTTTGCCGCACCGTCAACAGGAAAACTCAGCGAAGGCGAATCGGCCAGTTGTTGACATGCGCCTTCCAGTCGTTCTAGCAAATTTGCTGCAGCGACCGGATTATCCCTGGCAACATATTTTGCCAAGTCGATCAAGTCTTGATTGGCCCGCCGTGACAACCGTGGCTCGTTCGTCATGGTGTTGCCTGGCCAGCTGCTTTTTCCATAGCGATTTCAGCGATCGCACGACGCGCATCGCCAAAAGCCGTCTTGCAATCGATGACACGTCCCGCATTCAGGTCATCGATCCCCTCCTGCACCAGCGCCATGAATCTCGCCTGGCGCTCTGCCAGCGATAACGCGTCGTCGATCACGGCGGCTTCGTCGGGGTAAGCCCCCTGGCGCACGAGTTGCTCGATCCGAACTTGCTGGTCTTGACGAATCACGGTGGACATCAGACAGCCTTTTTCCATTGACCTGGTTTGTCGCGAAAATCTGGCGGCGGAATTTATTCTAGGTCTTCGCGATGAACTACGGAATGTGTTTTGAAAAACTCGACAGTCTGCTCTTTACTGATCGAGCCGTCAGCGACGCCAAGTGTCACGAGTTCAAGTTCCTGATCCGTGGCATCCAGCAGCAGTTCATTCAGTTCTAAAAAAACGTCCGCCGCCGCCAGCGCCACACGCTTGTTTCCATCGAGAAATGGATGATTCTTGCACAGGTGAAACAAGTAAGCGGCCGCCATCGACGCAAGATCAGGGTGAAGATACTGGCCACCGAAATGAGCCGCCGGCATCGAATTCGCCGATTCCAGCAATCCGCGATCTCGAACACCGAGCATGCCGCCGTGCGCGGCGATGACCCGCTGGTGGATCGTCAGCAATTCTTCCACTGTTAAAAAGTGAACTGACATTTTATTCGGCCAATCGCTTCAAAACCGCGGCGCGACGTGCCAATACTTTTTCCAACGCCTCGCTGAATTTCAACTGATCCACAAGCTGAGGATTGATCGGCGCGACGATCAAAACTCCATCCTGAACCGTGAGTTGAACTTGAGCATCCTCATCGATTCCTAATAGCTCCAGAATCGGCTTATCCAGCAATAAGGCGTTGCTGTTACCAACTTTACGCAATTGTTTGATCATCACATATCTCCGTGGTAACAATGTTATCACGTTGCTGACTCACTGACAATACCTTCTTAATTGTCTCCTTCAACACCTGTCCCGATTTTTGAAGTGCCAGCTTTTCCTTCGGCCACAGATCATCCTGACTTTCATGAGTGATCCCGAACTGAGAGACAGAAACATCTTCGCATTCAATTTTGTTTGAAGGCAGCCGATTTGTCGGATTGCCTGTTACCAATCGAACCAACCACCTTACTCAAAGCCGCTAAACCGCCCCACCCTGAAACTCGCTTTTTCCGAGGGGCCTATGGCGTGGATGAGTCTTTTTTCGGAATGCCACGATTGGTTTCCAGTCAAGATTTCGGCCGGTCATTTTGCTTTTGACAGAATTTCGCGATCCCGCTATTCTTCCGCCGCCCGCGGAGGACCGGCGGCTGACGGCTACGGATGGCGCGTCGGCGAATTTGCGGGTCAGTGCAAGGATGCAGTGTGATCACGATGCCTCGAGTCCTGGTCGTCGATGGTTTGGCCGAGACGGAAACCGTGCTGCGGGCCGTCCTCGAACCTCAAGGGGCCGCCGTCGAACGCCGTCGCGGCATCACCGGCATGGTCGCCGGAACCCGTGCCCCGCAAGTCCTGATCGTCGACCGTGACGATCCTACCAGTGGCGGCCTCGAAGAATCGGCATGGCCGGGTGTTCCGCGTGTCGTGCTGGGATCGGTGCGAGTCGCCGCCGATCACGGCGAGCGATTCCTCGAAAAGCCGTTTCACTACCCGGAACTGATCCAGATGGTGCAAAGCCTGCTCGATCTGCCGACGGAATGCCGCCGGGTGGGATGATGTCGTCCCCGGTTTCGGGTGCACATGCCAGCCCTTCATTGCGTGCCGCTCCTGGTCTATGATGTCATGTCCCCATGGCCCCTTTCGCCACGGACGACGGACCACTGACCACGGACAACGCCTTCCATGCCCCCCGTTCGCACGCGCTTCGCCCCCAGTCCCACCGGTTACATGCACATCGGCGGGATGAGAACCGCCCTGTTTGCCTGGTTGTGGGCCAGGCACAATCAAGGGACGTTCATTCTCCGCATTGACGACACCGATCAGCAGCGGAATGTCGAAGCGGCACTCGCCCCCATCTTCCGCGCGTTTCGCTGGCTCGGACTCGATTGGGACGAAGGCCCCGATGTCGGCGGTCCGCATGGTCCTTACTTCCAATCTCAACGTAACGACTTCTACCGCACGGCCGTCGAGAAACTGCTCGACAATGGCACCGCGTACCGGGATTTTGAAGCGCCGGAGCAAATCGCAATTGATCGGAAGGAAGACGAAGCGGCTAAGCGGAATTACATCAGCCGTCGACGTTCCCTCGAACTCACGGCCGATCAGCACCAGGATTTGATCGCGCAGGAGAAACCATTTGTCATGCGGTTTCTGGTTCCCCGCGACCGCAAGATCGCCGTCGATGACGCCGTGCGCGGGCATGTGGAATGGGATGGCGGGTTGATGCCCGATCCCGTTCTGATGCGCAGCGATGGCTCGTTTCTCTACAACTTCGCCACCGTCGTCGATGACGGCCAGATGGAGATCACGCACATCATTCGGGCCGAGGAACACCTCACCAACACCGCCGTGCAGGTGCTGCTGCATGCAGCCCTCGGCCATGCGCCGCCGGTCTTCGCGCACATCCCGTTCATCACGGCTCCCGGTTCAACCAAGAAACTGAGCAAGCGCGATATCGAAAAACTCCGTAATTCGCCGCAACTCAAAAAACTGTTCGACCGCGCGGATGAAATCTTCCCGCAACTCGGCCTCGGCAACTCGACCACGCTCAACCCGGTGATGGTCGAATATTACGAACGCCTCGGCTATCTCCCCGCCGGCATCCTGAACGCCCTGTCTCGCCTCGGCTGGTCGCTCGATGACAAAACGGAAATTCTCTCGCTGCCAACCGTCATCGAAAACTTTACCCTCGACCGCATCGTCAAAGCCCCAGCCGGCTTCGATCCCGAGAAACTCATCAGCTATCAGCAGCACTGGATGAACCAGTTATCGCTGGATGAGAAGATTGACGGCTGCATCGGCTTTCTGAGCGCTGGGCGTCAGCCCCCTGATTGGGCGCACAATCAAGTGGCTGACGCCCCCCGCTCGGTTGATCGTGACTATCTTGCCACCGTCATCATGGCCGTGGGCGAACGGCTGAAAGTCTTCAGCGATATTCTCGACTACCAGGAATTCTTCGTCGCCGATGATCAACTCGTCTACGACGACAAGGCGTTGCAAGCCAAAGTGAGATCGGTCCCGGAAGCCGCCACGTTATTGACCGGCATCCGCGATCGTCTGGCCGTGGTGGAACCGTTCGATGTCCCCACGCTGGACAAACTGGTCCACGATTTCGTCACCGAACAAAACATCAAAATCGGACAGATCATTCACCCGCTGCGGATCGCCCTCAGCGGCAAAACCGTCGGCGTCGGCCTGTTCGAGATGCTCGCCATCCTCGGCCGCGAACGGTGCCTCAAGCGAATCAATCGAGTCTTGAGTTGATAGAATAATATATACTGCGAACCCGCAAGCGTGTGCCGATTCGCAAAACGCTTGCGGGTTCGCAGCCCCTATCAAGTCGACAAGGAACACACCCATGCGACACAGCGCTCTCTTCGCCGGGCTATTGCTATCACTCGGCTCACTCGGCTCACTCTGTTCCGCAGAGGATCTCGGTCTCACCCTCGCGTGGGACAAGAACCTGCTCACGATCCACAGCGACAAGCTGCCCGGCCGCGTGATGACGGTCAATTACCTCGAAGCCTACTGCCGCGCGGGGTCCACCGATCGCGAGTGGGGGCAGACCGTCATCGGCCACACCACGCAGTTGCTCTCTCTGTCAGCTGATCATAAATCGCTCAAACTGAAATGCACGTTGAACGACGGCGTCACGGTCGAACATGTGATTCGCGCAAGGGACGATGAAATCGACTTTCGCCTCACGGCTCACAATCCGACCGACAAAAAATCGGCCGCTGAGTGGGCACAACCGTGCATTCGCGTCGGCGAGTTCACCGGGTTGGACAAGGAACAATACATCACGAAATGCTTCGTGTTTCTCGACGGCGAACTCACCCGTTTACCGACACCGAACTGGGCCACGAAAGCGCGCTATACCCCCGGTCAAGTCTGGGTGCCGAAGGGGATCAATCGCAACGATGTGAACCCGCGTCCGCAAAATGAACAGGTTCCCAGCCACGGCCTCATCGGTTGTTTTTCCGCTGATGAAAGTCTGCTGATGGCGGCCGCGTTCGAGCCGTATCAGGAACTGTTCCAAGGCACGGCTCATTGCGCCCATCCCGACATTCACATCGGCGGACTGGAACCGGGCGAAACGAAACCGATCCGCGGCAAGATCTATTTCGTCCCGCACGACGTGCCGGCCCTGCTCGAACGCTATGCGGCAGATTTCCCGGAGCAGGTCGTTGAGTGAGCCGCGATCACGAGAATGACGTTGTGATTGATTGTTTGTTCCTTCTCCCGTGACGATCGTCTGAAATCTGGTTGCCGCCATCAAAAGACGCGCTACCCTACAGCCAGTGTTAATCGAGCGTTGAACCTTGGAAAAACCAGTGAGCAGTCTCTCGAGTGCGGGTTCGTCCCATCCGCGGACCTGGCGTTTCCCGCGAACGCGTCTTTTGATCGAAGTGTCCCGCTGCCAGATCGTGAGTGCCAGACGGCGAAAATCGGAAGACATCTCCGTGCCGTTCTCGGTACGAATCTGGCTCGAATCCTGGGTGAAAGTGACATCCAGCACAGGATGCCGGGCATGTTTGATGCCCCCGTGCGAACGCGGGAGGTCCCGATGCTGGCGGTGTGTGCAAGACATGCTGCTGATCAAGCAACTCTGCCACTGCGGGCGTTTTCCGGCGAGCTCGGGGGTGCGACAGATCACGCCGAAAGGTTTCGCGTCGTCGGCGAGACTGAGCGAGCAAGCGAGAATCCGGCGAGCGGCCAGGCAGGACAGCGGGAAACGCATTCCGGGGTGCCTCATCGGGTGGCAGGATCAAATCATCGTTGGTTGATCTGATCGAAACGGGTGGACCGGGCATTTGCGACAAACGCGAATGCGGCTCGCCGATGCCCACTCACTCTACGCGAGTTAGTTGCGCGACAGGGTGTTTGGAATCGCGTGATGACGGCCATTTCTCAACACGAAGTGCAAATTGGAATTTGATTCTACGAGAAAAACGCCACCGACCCCACGCCGAGGGTGTCTGGACAGCGCGCCGAAGTGGTGTACAGCGTTTTTTTCGAGACGCGTTTCGGCGGAATAAACACGACAAACAAGTTGTCAGAAAAACCCCGGCGATTCACGGCAACTGCGCGACCTGGGATGCTTGGCGAGGGGCAAGATGCTCAACAACCTGTTGCGCAACCGCGAGTGGTATGGGGGAGTTGGTCATGTTCGGAGTCACTCCGGAAGTGCCACTGCTTGGCCGCTCTGGGACAAGCAGTGCCAATCACTTGCTGGGCAACGCTCGCACTGCTTCTTCGAGGACTCCGAAGCAGTGGCACACAACAGGTGGGCGGCATCCGGCCGTGAGGGTCTCGCGGCTGCGTACCACCGGTTGAGGCAACCGGTGGTACGCAGCGAAAAGGCAAGCCAGTGACAATGCAACCCCGTCGAGTGCCATTGCTTGGCCGCTTTGGGACTAGCAGTGCCAATCATGTGCTGGGCAACGCTCGCACTGCTTCTCCGCAGACTCCGAAGCCGTGGCACACGGCCAGCACTGCTGATGTGACATGGAGCAGAGCGCGCTGATCCGCCACGGCTGGAAAGTCCACAAACTACACCGCGCTGGAATTTTTCCTTGACCCTGCCGATTCTCGATTTCTATGATACATGTGTGGCAAGGTCGCAAGCGGGCGGTGGTGACGGTTATGCGTTTCGTCCCGCGGAAGTGAAAGCGTTTTCGAGAGTCGCGGTTTGCCAGCGGGGATTTCTGCGGATGCCCGTGCCGTCTCGTCGATAACTGCCGACTGATAAGGTCTTCTTGGCCGAGGGAATGTTCGTATGCACTGGTCCGGCAAACTTTTCGCGTGGCTGCTGGTGCCCCTGGTGCTGGTGGCGATGCTGTTCACGGCCAAGCTGATCAAGGTCCGGAACAGTTGGACGGCGAAGATCGAGAAGTCGAAGGACGAGTACAATAAGCTGGCTCCGCAGCTTGTCGCGGCTCAGCACGACCTGGATCGCACGTGGGGCGACTGGCACCGGGCCACGGTGACGTGGGGTCAACGCGTCTATCAGGCCCAGACCAATGTGAACCCCGCCGCCGGTTCGGTGAACGTCTCGCTCGGCACATCGCAGGGAATTCAACAGGGCCAATGGCTGTACGGCTTTGAAATCCTGCCGGATGGTTCTTCAATCTATCGCGGGGACTTTGTCGCCCAGACGGTGCGCGAAGGCGAGTCGCTGCTGGTCCCCAACTGGCGCTTGCGGGCGGGGGATACCGATGGCTGGCAGACCGGCAACTGGCGTTGGCGGCTGATGCTCCCCGCGGCGTATCCCAACCGGTTCGATGAACTCGAACAGACACTCGTGCAGGAAGACGAACTCTTCAACGACCGGACGCAAACTCTGGCCATTCAGCAGCAACTCATTGCCACGGCCAACGAACAGTTGAAGCTGCGGGAAGCGGAACTCGTCGGCGGCCCGGAGCTTCCAAAAACCGAAACCCTCGATCCGGAGTTTCGCGACGGTCTGACGGCGACTCTGGAAGCGTTGGAAGAAGACCGCAACGCCGAACTGGTGCGCATCGACCGTTTACGGCGTTCGGTACGGTCGCTCAATCAGCAGGTTCAGCAGACCCAGACGGAAAATCGCGAACTCGTCAACCGCCTGCCGCAGCCCCCCGAGCAAGTCTCGCAGAAGCGGTAGTTGCAGCCCGGGTGAAGATCCAAGAAACAAGATTCAAGAAACAAAAAAGCAGCATTCTTGTTTCTTGAATCTTGTTTCTTGTATCTTATCCCCCATGGGAATCAACTCGCGGGACTATGTGCGCGAATCGACCGGACGCAATGGCGGCTGGGGAGATGACATCCCCGCCGTCAAATGGCTGATCATCGTCACGGTCGCCGTCTTCTTTCTCCAGCAGATCGCCACGCACCCGGCGGGCAATGCTCAGGGCCGAGCGTTCGGACAACGCGAGTCGTATATCAACGAGTGGTTTGATCTCAGCCTCGACGAGATTCGCACCGGTCAAGTCTGGCGGTTCGTTACCTACGCCTTTCTGCACGACCGCCACGGCGTGTGGCACCTTTTATTCAATATGCTGGGCCTGTGGTGGTTCGGCTCGGAAATGGAGCGGCTGTATCTCTCCAAAGAGTTTACGCTGTTCTACCTGGCTGCCGCGGCGGTCTCCGGCATCGGGTTCGTGGCGTGGCAATTTCTGACGCTTCTCCCAGGCGAACCTTCGATACCGGTGGTCGGCGCATCCGGAGCCGTGCTGGCGGCGATGACGTTGTACGCCACGCATTACCCGCATCACAAAATTGGCCTGTTTTACGGGCTGATCTCCGTCGAGGTCCGCTGGGTGGTGGCGTTGTATGCGGTGATCGACCTGATCCCGGTGTTGCAGTCGTTGCAAGGTGAGCGGAGTTTCTCAGGCGTGGCTCATGCGGCGCATTTACTCGGGATTCTGTTCGGGTGGATGTACCGCCACTATCAATGGCGGCTGTCCAACTGGCTAGATCTCTCATCTCTCCAATCGCTGCCCCGCCGTTGGCGGCAATCGCGCACCAAGCGCACCGTTCGCGTGTACGATCCCGAACCGCAATCCGCCACCGACCTCGATACGGAACTCGATCGGATTCTCGCCAAAATTCACGAACACGGTACCTCCAGCCTGACCGAACGCGAGCAATCGATCCTCACGCAGGCGAGCCAGCAGTATAAGAACCGGAAGTGAGGCGTGTAGCGGCGGGTCGAGATGCATGGGATGACTTGGGGTGGCACGTCCCGGAGTCTTCGACGGGCGTGGCGATCGTGCGAGGACCACGCCCTTCCCCAAGCCTCAGGGACGTGCCACCCCATCCCGCCATACACGATAGATTCTAAGTGAGAATAGCGGCTGGGAAGACTTTTACGACTTCGCAGTGATATCCGCCAACCCAGTTCCGCTATTCCCCGGTGATTGCTTGCTCCCCTTAGCTTGCCCGATATGATAGGTCTTCACGCTCCCCATCGCGCGCGCGGGGGCTGATCATCTGGTGGAGCAGGCAACATGGAATTTTCGCGGCCCAATTGGGCCGGTGGGCCACGCCCGATCCCGTTTCAAGCCCCGCAAGGCGACCTGGCGATTCTCGCTGGTTCGGCCAATCCGCTCCTCGCCCAGAATATCGCCAATGCGCTGGGGGTCACGCTGACACCGTGCCGGGCGCATGTTTTCAGCGAAGGCAATGTCTTCGTCCGCGTGAAGGAAAATGTCCGTGGCCGCGATGTGTATGTCATTCAGGGTTGCCATTACCCGGTGAATGACAACTTTATGGAGACCCTATTCTGGATCGATGCGCTGAAACGCGCCAGCGCCCAGAACGTCACGGCCGTGATTCCATTTTTCAGTTATGCGCAGGGCGATAAAAAAGATGAGCCGCGGGTGTCGATCCGTGCCCGCGTTTGTGCGGATGCCCTGGAAGTCGCCGGTGCGAACCGCGTGTTGACGATGGACTTGCACAGCCCGCAGATTCAGGGCTTCTTCCGCATTCCGGTCGATCACTTGTACGGCCGTAATGTCCTGGTCGAACACTTCAAGAAGCTGCAGGTGCCTGACCTCGTCGTGTGCAGTCCTGACGTCGGCTTCGCCAAAGGTGCCGCGGCGTATGCGAACCTGTTGCAATGCCCGGTCGTCATCGGCAACAAGCAGCGAACCGATCATACGGAAACGGTGCAGGTTCTCGAAGTCATTGGCGATGTGCAGAATAAGAATGTGCTGCTGGTTGACGACCTGACAATCACCGGCCGCTCGCTGATCGAAATGGCGAAAGTCCTGAAACAGCGGGGCGCGAAGGACATTTACGCCGCCGTCACGCATGGTGTGCTATCGCGCGGAGCCGGCCCGCGCATCGCCGACAGCCTGATCAAGAAGATGTTCATCACCGATACGATCGAATCGACGTTCGATCCGTTGCCGCCGAACATTGAAATCGTCTCCGTTGCCCCGCTGTTCGCCTCCGCCATCCGCTCGATTCACGACCGCACGAGCGTGAGCATGCTGTTTCCGGATTCGAAACCGGCGCAAGCATGAGGCGACGAGCAGCGAGTGTCTGGATTCTTGACATCCTCAGCTTGAGCCAGCAACTGACCAAGACAATTCAAAATAGAAAATGCAAAATGCAAAATGCTAAATCGAAATGCAAGATAAACTCGAGTGATTGCCGCACGCTATCAATAGTCAATAATGATCGCCTCTCGATTTCATATTTCATATTTCATATTTTGCATTTTGCATTGCCTTCCCATGTCTCGTCTTTCCCTTGATTGCTTGCTGATTAATTGCATTTCCTATGCCGTATTCGCGCATTTCACTCCTACAACCCATTCGTCCACCACCGCCATGTCCACCACCCCCATGATGGCGCGTTATCTGGAGGTCAAAGCCCAGAACCCGGGGACGCTATTGTTTTTTCGCATGGGCGACTTCTACGAGCTTTTCTATGAGGACGCTGTCACCGCGGCGAAACTGCTCAACCTCACGCTGACGAGCCGCGATAAGAATTCCCCGAATCCGGTGCCAATGGCCGGCTTTCCATATCACGCGCTGAATGGGTATCTGCAAAAGATCGTGCGGGCCGGCGTTCGCGCGGCGATCTGCGAGCAGGTGGAAGACCCCAAGACAGCGAAGGGACTCGTCAAACGCGAAGTCACGCAGGTCGTCACGCCGGGCACCCTCACCGATGAAGCCCTGCTCGATCCGCGCGAAAGTAATTTTTTAGCGTGTGTGTGGCCTGAGAAGCCCAGGGGTAGCACACCCTGGGCCTCCTGCGGCCTGGCGTGGCTCGAACTTTCCACCGGCCGATTCTGGGTCTCGGCTGTTGCGCCCTCCGAACTCGCGGACGAACTCGCGCGGATTCGCCCGGCGGAATGTTTAATACCAGAAACTGCGAAATCGCAAGCGAACGGCGAGGATTGGTGGAATCTCCTGGGATTGTCCCTGACCGAACGTCCCGCGTGGGCCTTCTCGGTCGACACCTGCCGGCGACTTTTGCTCGAACAATTCGGCACGAAAACGCTGGATGGTTTTGACATTGACGCCGACAGCCCCGGCATCGTCGCCGCCGGGGCGCTGCTGGATTACGTCCGCGAAACGCAGAAGTCGAGTCTGGCCCACATCACAAAACTGGAACCATATCGCCGCGGTTCGTGCCTGTTGATCGATGATGCCACTCGCCGCAGTCTGGAATTGACGCGGACGATGCGGGACAGTTCGCGTGACGGCAGCCTGCTGTCGGTGATTGATGAAACCGTCACGCCGATGGGTGCCCGCTTGCTGGCCGACTGGTTGTCGAATCCGCTGACGGATGTGGCCGCGATCAACCGCCGACTCGATGCGGTGCAGGAGTTCACGACCGATGCCGTCCTCCGCCGCGATCTGCAAGACCTGTTGAAGCAAGGCTACGATTTGCAACGGCTGACGGCCCGCGCGGCGACTGGCCGGGCCTCACCCCGCGATCTGGGGTGTCTATCCAGGACGTTGGCGCTTGTCCCGAAGATTAAAGCGAAGCTCGCGGGTCGCACTTCGGCCCTCGTCTGCGATCTGGAAGGCCGGCTCGAACTGCTGCCGGAATTGCGGGCGGAGATCGAAGCGTGTCTCGTCGACGAACCGCCGCTGACGATCACCGATGGCGGCATGATCCGCGATGGGGCGCATCCCCAATTGGACGAATGGCGTGATTTAGCGCGCGGCGGCAAGGAATGGATCGCCCGCTATCAGGCCGAGGAAATTCAGCGGACCGGCATCGGCAATCTCAAAGTCGGCTTCAACCGCGTCTTCGGTTACTACCTGGAATGCACGGCTGCTCAAGCGGAAAAAGTTCCCGCCGATTACATCCGCAAGCAGACACTGAAGAATCAGGAACGGTTCATCACGCCGCAACTGAAAGAGCATGAAGAGAAGGTGCTCCGCGCGGAAGGTCAGGCGATTCAGCTCGAACAGGAGTTGTTCACGGCGTTGCGGAACAAAGTCGCCCTGCAATCGCCGCGCTTGCGCGAGAACGCTGAGATTCTCGCGGAACTCGACGTGCTGATCGGGCTGGCCACGCTCGCCGTCAATGCCCGATATTGCCGGCCGGAGATCACCAGCGAACCGGTTTCCGATATCCGCGAAGGACGCCATCCGGTGTTGGACCGGCTCAAACCGAGCGGCGAGTTCGTTCCAAACGATGTGCGGATCGGCGGACCGTACGGCCGCGTGCAGTTGATCACCGGCCCGAACATGGCGGGGAAAAGCACCTACATTCGGCAAGCCGCGCTGTTGACCGTGCTGGCTCAGATTGGTTCGTTTGTGCCCGCGAGTGAAGCCCGTATCGGTTTGGCCGACCGGATTTTCGCGCGCGTCGGTGCGAGTGATGAATTGGGCCGCGGGCACAGTACGTTCATGGTCGAAATGACCGAAACGGCCCGCATTCTCAATGCCGCCACCGCAGACAGCCTCGTGATTCTCGACGAGATTGGCCGCGGGACCAGCACTTACGACGGGATCTCTTTGGCCTGGGCGATCACTGAGTATCTGCACGATAAGATCGGCTGCCGGACGCTGTTCGCGACCCACTACCATGAACTGACGCAACTTGCTGAGACGTTGCCCGAACTGCGCAACGAAAACGTCGCCGTGCGCGAACATGAGGGCGGCGTCGTGTTTCTGCATAAGATTGTCGCCGGCGCGGCGGACAAGAGCTATGGCATTCACGTCGCGCGGCTGGCCGGTGTGCCGCGCGAAGTGCTGCAACGTGCGGAAGTCGTGCTCAGTCGTTTGGAAGACGATCATTTGGACGATGATGGTCGCCCGAAGATGCCGGCGCGGCAGACAACGGCCACGCGCGAACGGCAGTTATCGCTGTTCGGTTCCGAAGATCACCCCGTGCTGGATGCGATCCGCAGTTTGAATGTCGATCACCTCACGCCGCTCGCCGCGCTGCAGCAGTTGCAACACTGGCAGCAGCAGCTCAGCTCAAAGCCCGGCGTTGGCAACGCCGGGACCGAGGCGCTATGAGATCAGCCCCTTCGCCGCGGCGCGATAGACCAACTCGGCGTTCTCATCCAACGCCTGTCGCATCTTTTGGAGCAGTTCGCGTTGCCGGGCTGTGAAGGGAATCGCCGTCCCCTCCGGCGGAAGTTCCGGCACGAGCCGTTGTGCGATTTCCGTTTGCAGCGCGTCCAGCCCCGTGCCGGTCAATGCGGAAACTTTGATGGCATGCCACGGCAGTGCAGCGCCCCAACGGTCCGGCAGATCACACTTTTGAGCCACCAGGATGTCGCGTGGATCGCATGCCAATTGCCGATTTGGTTCACTCTGGATGTCGATCACCTGCAACACGAGATCGGCCTGCGCGATGGCGGTCTTCGCACGCGAGATTCCCTCGGCTTCCAAGGCTTGCGACGCTTCTCGCAGGCCGGCGGTGTCGATCAGTTCGACGGGCCAGCCGCCGAAGGCTGTGACGGCCGTGATGACATCCCGCGTCGTGCCGGGCTGATCAAAGACAATCGACCGACCATATCCCAGCAGCGCATTCATTAAGCTCGATTTGCCAACATTCGGTGGCCCGGTGAGCACAATCCGCCAAGGTTCGGTGAGATGCTGTCCAAACAGCGACCACTTTAGTAGTTCATCGAGTTGCGTTCGTGCCTGTTCCCGCCCCGGGGTGGTCCATTCGATGCGCGCTAATTTTTCAAACGCCGAGCGTAACAGACCGTTTTGTTGTACGAGCAGCAACTCCGTCGTACGCCAGGTGACGGCTTGACTTAGCGCGGTCTGAAATTCTTCAGTCAACGCGTCGGCCGAATGGCCCAGCAAATCCTGCCAGGAAACGACCTTCGCCCCGACGCTCACGCAGTCCTTCACAATGCGTTCGACCGCCGAGAGACCGCCGTGGCAATGGACTTCCCAAGCGGAGTCGTCAACCCGACAAAAGACGATGTCTTCCGGCGCATCGGTTCCCCAGCGGCCGAAGAGGATGCGTCCGCACGTTTGCTGGGCCAGCGGCCGTCCGTTCGCTGCTTGCAACATCGGCAACGGTGCCTGGTCGAGCAAATCGATATCCCCGAGTAATCGCAGCGATGCGACCGCGCCCCGTCCGCGCGGTGTCAAGACGGCCACCAGCAGCGCTGTCGACGTGTCACTCATGACGGCGTCACAGTCAGAATTAGTCCGTACAACGCCAGCGATGGGACCACGCGGACCTGGGGAAACACCGGTGCGAGAAACGGAGCGCCGCCGCCCGTCAGCAGGAGCCACGGCGAGGTCTCATCCTGTTCGGTGCGATCCCACTGCGGCGGAGCGAAGGCATGTTGCCGGCAGATTTGCTGAATCACTTCCTTCAGCGCGCCGGCATGCCCCCAATACACGCCGCTACGGATCGCATCCTGCGTGTTGCGCCCGGCGGCGACCGGCGGCTCATTCGCCAGTTCGCGGACCGACAGCAGCGGCAACAGCGCCGTGTAAAGATTCAAAGCCTGCGCCGATAACGCAAAACCCGGTAGAATCGCGCCGCCCTGGAAACAGCCGTCCGCCGAGACGAGATCGACCGTCGCAGCTGTGCCGGTATCGATGACGATGGCCGGTCGATTCGCGGGTCGCAACACATTCACCGCCACCGCATTGAGCAATCGATCGATGCCGACCTTATCCGGCTGATCGACATCGATGGTGAGCGGAATCGAGCGGCGATTCGTCAATGTCGAGATGTCTGTCCAGTTGTGTGCGCGGAGTTGTGCTTCCAGTTCTGCCAGCCGCGTGGGATTCGAGCCGGCCATCACCACGGCCGTGGGATCGGCCGAACACCAGCCGCGCATTATTCGCCAGGGGATCGGCTCGCCGTGCCCGATTGCGAGGAACTCGTCACAGGTCGGCCATTGGCGCGGCCCATGGGGTGCTGCGAACAATCCGAACTTGGTGCGCGTATTGCCAACATCCACCGCGAGCCAACGCCTGGTCCGATCCACGCTGAGACTTCTGATCTGAGAAAGGTTGCAGAATCCACCAGTCGGCATTGTGTCGCAGGCCGCGGGAATCGTCCACCAACTGCGTTTCGGTGATTCACGAAAGTGCGGGAGTGACATCTCTCTCAATTGCCCGTGCCACGACTTGTCCTCAAGTCGTGTGCTTCATTGGGCACGACTTGAGGACAAGTCGTGGCACGAAAAGTTTTACCGCTGTGAGCTCCCCGTCATCCATCGGGTGGCTGGGGCGCTCTGGATGTGACCGCAGCCAACGACTCACATGGCCCCAGTTCTTGCGCGATTCTGGGGCCATGAACGTCTCTGGCCGTGGCGAAGCGTGAGAGCGCCCCAGCCACACAAACCTAGAATTTTCCACGTGCCAATCCTCCAAGGGATGAATTCACACCGCTTTTGACTGGGAACTGACGAGTCACAGGATATGATGACCCGCCGGAATGTCGCCGCACACCATGCCTGCGAGGATGTGAACGCGATGAGTGCTCCCGCGAGTGCGCTGCCTGATGTCACGGTCAAACCTCGTCGTGAATTAACGAATGCCGGCCGGCTGCTCATGCTGACCACGGCATTTCTCGGCTGGTTGTGCGCCGGTTTTTTGTTGTCGATCACATCCGTCTGCATGCAACCCGCCGCGATCGATCTGCTGGCGCGCGCCGATCAGCTTGACCGGCAGGAGTATTTATCTCTCAGTGCGCGGGGCAAGCCAAAGCCAGCCTCGGTACCATCCACGGCGTCCGCTTTATCCACCGAAGAAAAGCGGACGCTCGAAGCGGGGAATGTCCTCGTTGGCAAATGGGTCGCGTGGCTGAAGTGTGCCTTTCTGTTCGGTGCGGCTGCCGGCGGATTATTTTTCGGCGCGCTGGGCGACCGGTTTGGTCGGACGAAGGGGATGGGCCTGGCGATCCTGACGTATTCTGTGATGGCCGGCGCGGCGTACTTCTCCCAGCAGCCGTCGGATCTGCTGGTGTGCTGGTTCCTCGCCTGCATGGGCGTTGGCGGGATGTGGCCGAATGGAGTCGCGCTGGTCTCGGAAGCCTGGTCGAGCCTGTCACGGACGGCATCGGCGGGAATTATCGGCTCCGCGGCGAATATCGGCATCTTTCTGATGTCGTCGCTCATGACGTGGCAAAAGACCGACTCCGAACATTGGCGGTGGGTGATGTTGATTGCCGCCGCGCCGATTGTGCTCGCCGCGATCTCCTTTCTGTTCGTACCCGAATCTCCCTTATGGCTCGCGCAGCGCGCCCGCAATTCGACCGGCACATCGCCTGCTGTCGGCAAAGGGGAGATTTTTCGGCCGCCGTATTTGTGGGTCACGCTGGTCGGCATCACGCTGGCGACGATTCCCATCGTCGGCGGATGGGGCAGTGCCGACTGGATGGTGCAATGGGCCGACCGCGCCGGCTCTTCGCATCCCTCTTTGAAAGCCGAAGTCAACCAGGCGCGCGCCATGACGGGCATCATCGGCAGCCTGCTCGGCGGTTGGATCGCCAGTGTCTTCGGCCGACGGCAAACGTATTTTCTCGCCAGCCTCGGTGCGTTAGTCATTGCCCAGTACACATTCTGGTATGTCGTGCCGACGGATCGATATTTTCTCTGGTGGGTCAGCGCGCTGGGCCTGTTCAGCGGAATTTATTTCGGCTGGCTGCCGTTCTGTTTGCCGGAATTATTCCCGACGCGGGTTCGTTCGGCCGGAGCTGGGGTGAGCTTCAATTTCGGCCGCATTTTGACTGCCATCACGGTGTTTGCCACCGGTGCGCTGATGAGTTTTTTCAAAGGCGACTACGCGCAGATCGGCCGCGTCACCAGTCTGATATTCGTGTTCGGCTTGATCGTAATCTGGTTCGTGCCGGACACTTCGCAGAAACGGTTGGAGGAATGAACTCCATGCTGCGTCTGGCACTCGTTGATGCTTATTCGGACACCTCGGTCGATACCGTGCAGGCGCTGCGACGGTTGCGCGGAGTCACTTGCACGGCGGTGGTGCATGCCGATGCGGACATTCGTCAGCAGTCCGCCGATGAGCTACAGACCGTTTATCAATCGGCGAGTCTGGCCGACTTGTTGTCGAAACACGCCGACGAATTCGATGCCGTGATCATTCACGGCTCGGTCGCCAGCCGTGCGAAGCAGGCGCGGCAGGCGGCGTCCACCGGCAAGAATGTGCTGCTGGCCGGGCCGCCGGCGATCAATCGGGATGAACTGCAATCGGTCAGCGAGGCGTGCCGCGCGGCCGATGTCCGTTTGATGATCGCCTCAGCCCTGCGCTGCCGACCATCGATCGCAGCGCTGAAAGCGGCCCTCGACTCCGGCAAGCTCGGGTTACCGGGACTATTGCGCTGCCATGCGTGGTATCCGCAGACTGCCGGGGAAGATGATTTCTCCTGGATGTCAGCGATGCGATTGCTGGAACTCGCCGTGTGGATCTTCGGCAAGTCGCCCACGGAACTCTTTGCCACAACGAATCAATTCTCGCATGACGCCGCTTGGCCGGATTACATCCAACTGCATCTTGGTTTTCCTGATCACGGCATGGCACTGCTGTCGAGCGCGACGACTTTGCCGGGCACCGCCGCTTACGAAACGGTCTCGCTGATCGGTTCCACCGGGGCTGCGTATGCCGACGATCATGCCCAGCAACAGTTGTTGTTGCGCTCCCAATCCACCGCGGCTGTCCAGTCTGGTGAACGCATTCCGACATTGGTGGCTCAACTCCGCGAGTTTCAGCATCGTGTGACGGAACGCCGCGATCCGCCGGGCGAAATCAAACTCAGCTTCGCGGCGTTCGACTTGCTGGCAGCTGCGCGGCAATCGCTGGCGGAGAAGCAGCCCATTCGCCTCGGAAAGTAAGACCATGCCCGACTCAGCGAATCTTCAAGCGGATCGCCCCGCTTACCGAGCTGCCGCCGTCAGCGTGGTGAAGCACGACTATCTGGCCAAAGCGGTTGCGGCCCATCCGCAGTTTGAGTTGGTCGTTGTCGCCGATGACCCGACGGTGCCCGACTGGATTCACGCGCGGAATCAGTTGTTCGCCGATCAGAATCGAATACCGTACATCCGCGATGTTGAGCGGGCATTGCGGGATTATGACATTGATGTCGCCGCCGTCAGTTCGGAAGCCGAGCGGCATTGCGATCTCAGCATCCGTGCGGCGAACCTCGGGGTCCACATCGTGCAGGACAAGCCGATGTCGACCCGCGTCTCGGAATGCGACCGGCTCATTGAAGCTGTGGAGCGGAACGACGTGAAGTTTCTGTTGTGGAATCGCAACCTGCTGCCGGCGGTGATCCACGCGACCGAGCTAATCCGCTCGGGCGAGATCGGCGAACCCTATGCCGTGCATATTGACTTCTATTTCTCGAAAGACGCCGGGCCACCAAAAGGTTCACGGCGACCGGGTGAACCGCCGCTGAACTGGCTGGAATTGCAGAAGATTGCGCACGCCGATGGCTCGGACGGTGGCGTCGGCGTGGAACCGATGGGGGAACTCCGCGTCGAAGGAATTTATCCACTGGCGTACATCACTCAACTGACGGGCCAAGCCTTTGAGCGCGTCTTCGCCCGCACGGCGGCCATGTTTCATCAGGGACATGCGGATAACGACGTCGATGACTTGGCCACCGTTTCTCTGGAAATGACCGGCGGAGTCGTCGGCACGCTCGCCATCGGCCGTATCGGCGCGGCCAGCCATCCCGACATCGGCGAAATCAAAATCAGCGTGCTGGGCCGTGACGGAGCCTTGGTCGTCGCCGAAGCCCGGCCAGAGGTCGGCGTTTATTATCGCGGCCAGCCGGAAAAAGAATTCCGCCACCGCCGTGTGGCCAACGAAAACGATTTCCTGCTCATGGACCACTTCGCCCGCGCCATCGAAACCAACGGCGACACCCTGCTTAACGCCCGCACCGGTCGCATGATCACCGCGACGGTCGAAGCGGCAATCCGTTCGGGGAAGAGTGGGAGCGTGGAAGTTGTCGAATGAGGGAGCCCGAAGCGCATGCGAGGAATCGTAGGGACGGCTGAGGCGAGCGGCGCGGCGTCAGCCCGACGTGAATTTTTGCGGCGATACCCGTGGGAAACATGGCGGGCTGACGCCGCGCCGCTCGCCACTCTGTTGATCCCGTACGAGCTGATTGGAGCTGGTCAACTCGATGACCTACGCCGTTCGGCGAATGATGAGCATGGTCACGTCGTCTTCCAGCGGGAGGTTGCCGCGGAAGTTGAGGACTGATTGTTCGATGGTCGCGAGAATTTCCTCGGCCGGGCGGTGACGGTGATCGCGTACGGTTTGGAAGATTCGCAGGTTGCCGAACTGTTCTCCATTCGGTGAAGTCGCTTCCGCGATGCCATCGGTAAACAGCAGCAGCAATTCGCCGATTTGCAGCGGGATTTCCGGGCTGGCTGGTTGGGGATCATCGATTACGCCGAGCAACGGGCCGGTGACATCCAGCGTGTGGATCTGGTCATCGATGCGGAAGAGATGACCGTTCTGGCCGGCGGCGGCATAAATCAGGGAATGGCGGGCGGGATCTAAACGGGTGAAAAACAGGCTGACGAATCGCCGATCGCGGACATCATGGGCGAGAAAGTGGTTCAATCGACTGGTAATCTCGGCGACATCGTTCAGGCTGCTGGCTTCGGCGCGCAGGTAGGCCCGGGTCTGGGACATCAGGATCGATGCCCCCAGATCATGTCCGCTGACATCGGCGATGACGAAACCCCAGCGCTGGTCGGCCATGGCGATGAAATCGTAATAGTCGCCGCCAACCGCCCCGGCCGACGAGGAGAACCCCGCCACATCGTACCCGGGGATGTCCGGGGCGTGCTTGGGCAGCAAACCGCGCTGAATTTCTCGCGCGATCCGCAATTTCTCGTCGGTGGCCCGCAACACGGCTTCCGCCTGGAATGCCTTGGTGTAATCGAGCAACAGCCCCGCTAGCGGCACCACATGGGCCAAAATCTTGAGAGCCTGCGAAATGTTCAACGCATTGTCGTATTGCGAACTGGAGGCGAACGCGGCGTAGGCTTGAGACATGACATAGGGCACCAGACTGACTAGCAAAGCGTGGGAAAACAAGCTGGGATGCCGGCGGCGAAACCGGGGGAAGATGATCCCGCCGCCAAACAGATAAATCATGAGTGCAACAGCATCATAGGGCCGGGGGATCAGTGCGTTGGGGAAGATCGTCTGCGGCAGGCTCGGAGCAACTGCGCAAATCTGAATCAACAAATACGCCAGCAATCCGTAAAAAATCGACACGAGAATGATGAACCGCACCCCGCGCGGCTTGGGCATCCCCGCTGCTTTCGGCCGCCAGACAAACATGCCCGTGCCAAGCGTGAGAATCGTCGCATGAAAAATGCGGGACATGGCCCAGGTAAAGGGGACAAAATGCTGATCGTCGGTGACGTACAGTATCAGTCCATCGGCGGCAAGAATGTGAAACGCATCCAGCAGCCCGGAAAAGAGGAGCGCTGTCCCGATGATGGGCGTGGCGACATCCTTTTTGATGAAGTAATGAAAGAACGAAAAGAACGCCGTGACAATCGCCAGGCAGACCGAGGTCCACTCGAGCAGAGTGTGAACGAAGGCCCCGCGCAGTTCAAAGTAAGGGGAATTGAAGTACGCCTGCTGCGCGGGGGGCAGATCGGCGAAGCCTTCCACCGGCTTATTCAAGACGAACGTGATGCCAAGCAGATTCAGCAATAACGGCAGCAGACTCAGCCCAATCACGGTGGCCACGAATCGGCGGGGAAGTCGAGCGAGTTCCGAGGGCATGCGGCAGCGGAGCCTTCTTCAGCATGTCGGCGTGGCAAAGCAAGAATCGACAGTGAAAACAGACTGTAGCGAGTTCGCTGGCCGTCGCCAAGCGCGCGTGCGCGGGCCGGTGATTTTGGTATCACGTCTCTATCCGGGGGCACATTCGGAGGCGTGATTTTCAATCGACCCGCGACCGAAAATTCCCCGGTCCGGCTTCCCGCGAAAAATCCCCCCCTCTCTGCCGTTTACACAACAAGGGAAAGGCGTTATACCTTCACGAACTTGCGGTGCGCTGCGTTCAGGGGTGGATCAAAACGCGTCAGCAAGTCTGGAAGAACACCGCACATATCCCTATTGGGCATCAAGGAGTTACGCGTGTCCTCGTCGGTGGAAGAAAAAGTCATTGCCATTGTCAGCGAACAGCTGAATATCCCTAAAGAAGACATCAAGCTCGAAAGTTCGTTTGTCGACGATCTGAAAGCTGATTCACTCGACGTTGTGGAACTTGTGATGGAATTCGAAGACGAATTCGGCGTCACGATTCCCGACGAAGACTATGAAAAGATTCGCACCGTGGGTGATGCCATCAAGTACATTTCGGAAAAGCAGTGACGGATGACCAGACGCGTCGTCGTGACAGGGATGTCGGTGGTCACTGCGCTGGGTACTGAACTCGGCGGGTTCTGGGAGAAGTTGTGCGCCGGTCAAAGCGGCGTCAGCAAGATCCAGCGCTTTGATTCCGATGAATTCAAAGTCAAATTCGGTGGAGAAGTCAAAAACTTCGACACGGGAGAACACTTGAATTCTAAGGAAGTCCGCCGGCTGGACCGATTCAGCCAGTTCGCCATCGTGGCTTCCCACAAGGCGATCATGCAGTCCGGAATTGATTTCGATCGTGATACCGATCGATTCCGGTGCGGCGTGATCGTGGGTAGCGGCATCGGCGGACTCAACGAGATCGAAGAACAGCACACTGTGCTCTTCGACCGCGGCCCCACGCGCGTTTCCCCCTTCATGATTCCCAAGCTGATGGTGAATGCCGCCAGCGGGAATGTCTCCGTCCAATGGGGCCTGCGCGGCCCGAGCAGCGCCGTCGCCACGGCCTGCGCCTCCGCCAGCAACGCCATCGGCGATGCGTTCAAAATGATTCAGAACGATATGGCCGACGTGATGATCTCCGGCGGCAGCGAAGCCGCGATCACCCCGATGGGACTCTCCGGTTTTGCCCGCATGAACGCACTATCGACCCGGAATGACTCCCCGGAAACCGCCAGCCGGCCGTTCGATCGCGATCGCGACGGCTTCGTCCTCGCCGAAGGGGCCGGCATCGTTGTCCTCGAAGAATTGGAGCATGCCCGCCGCCGGGGTGCGAATATTCTCGCTGAGGTCCTCGGCTACGGCATGTCATCCGACGGCACGCACATGACGGCACCGGACCCGGAAGGTTCGGGCGCGGCGCGGGCCATGCAAGCCGCGATCCGCGATGCCAAGCTCAACTTCGATCAGATCGATTACATCAACGTGCATGGCACGAGTACGCCGCTGGGCGATCAGGCCGAGACCAACGCCATTAAGCGCGTCTTCGAGTCGCACGCCAGGAAGTTCTGCGTCTCTAGCACGAAAAGCCAATTGGGCCATCTGCTGGGTGCGTCGGGCGGGGTCGAGTTCGTCGTTTCCGCGCTGGCCTTGATTCATCAGGTGGTGCCGCCGACGATCAACATCGAGAATCCCGACCCTGGCTGCGATCTCGATTATGTCCCGAATGTCGCTCGCCCGCTCAAGTTAAAGGCAGTTCTCTCGAACAGCTTCGGCTTCGGTGGCCATAACGCGTGTCTGGTTGTCGGCAAGGTGGCGTAAGCCTCGCGGTCCTGGTGCCGGGGATTTCTCCTGGCAATCCGCGCAATGGTCGGGGCGTTGGCTGTCACAGGTTCTGAGGTGAGAGTAAAGTCGTCGTCCTGAGTCCGTTCTCCGGCCGGTGTTTGACCCGTCCCCAGCAGGTGATGATCAATTCTCCACACGCGATCAGAGCCTATCAATTGGGTATGTTCATGCGGATGGAAGTCGACTCTGAATCGCCGCGCCGCCTGCTCGTCCGCGCCAACATCCGAGAAATACGCCGGGGTGATTAGAGCCTTCCCCGGCGACTGCGACCTGCTTCACCGAGGCGCGGGTTTGCTCAGCGTCGCAGACCAATCCTGGAGCGCGCGCACTTTCAGCAGTGGACTCTCGGCCAGCGCTTCGAGGGCCTGCACCACAGCGTGACATCCGGGCAAGGTTGTCACGCACGGCACGCCGTTCATCACCGCCGCCGCGCGGATGCGGCCTTCATCGGTGCGGGCACCTTTCCCGCTGGGGGTGTTGAAAATGATCTGAATCTCGTTGTTGGCCATCAGATCGAGCAGGTTCGGCCGGCCTTCCTGCAGCTTCTTCACGAGTTCGACTTCGATGCCCGCTTCCCGCAGCACGCGGGCGGTCCCCGAGGTACTGGCGATTTTGAAGCCGAGTTCCTTCAGGCGTTTGGCGGTGGGAATAATCGCATACTTGTGCCGGCCCGCCAGGCTGATGAACACGCGACCGTGCCGGGGGAGCGTGTTGCCCGCGGCGATCTGACTTTTCGCGAAGGCCAGCGGGAACGATTCGTCGATCCCCATCACTTCGCCGGTCGACTTCATTTCCGGGCCGAGGATGATATCGACCCCCGCGAAGCGATTGAACGGGAACACGCTTTCCTTCACCGAGGTATGCCGAGGCGTCACTTCGGTCGTGACTCCCTGCTCGGCCAGAGAGATTCCGACCATGATCTTCGCGGCGATCTTCGCCAGTGAAACATTCGTCGCCTTGGAAACAAAGGGTGATGTTCGGCTGGCGCGCGGGTTCACTTCCAGCACATAGACCACATCGACGCCGGCTTCGTGTTTCACGGCATACTGCACATTCATCAGGCCGCGCACCTGTAAGGCCGCCGCCAATTTGTACGTTGCCTGTTTGATTTCCTGAATTACCGAATCCGGCAACGAGAACGGGGGCAGGACGGATGCGGAATCACCGGAATGCACGCCAGCCTCTTCGATATGCTGCATCACACCGCCGACAATCGTACGCACGCCGTCGGAGACCGCATCCACATCGACTTCGATCGCATCTTCCAGAAACTGGTCGATGAGGACCGGCCGATCGGGGGAAACGCTGACCGCTTCCGTCATGTAGCGATGGATCGATTCCTCGTCGTAACAGATTTCCATCGCCCGGCCGCCCAGAACATAACTGGGACGGACCAGCGCGGGAAAACCGATGCGGCGGGCGACGGCGCGGGCGCTTTCGGAATCGGTCGCGATGCCGTTCTCCGGTTGCCGCAATTCGAGCCGCTGCAAGATTTCCTTGAATCGCTTTCGGTCTTCCGCCGCGTCGATCATGTCCGGGCTGGTGCCGACGATTGTGACTCCCGCGGCTTCCAGCCCGCGCGCCAAGTTCAAAGGCGTTTGCCCGCCGAACTGGACGATCACACCGTCGGGTTGCAGACGATCCCAGACATTCAGGACATCTTCGGTGGTGAGCGGTTCAAAAAACAGCATGTCCGACGTGTCGTAATCGGTCGAGACCGTCTCCGGGTTCGAGTTAATCATGACACTTTCGATGCCGAGTTCTTCCAGCGCGAACGCGGCCTGACAACAGCAGTAATCGAATTCGATTCCCTGTCCAATCCGGTTGGGGCCGCCGCCGAGAATCACGATGCGGCGTTTGTCTCGATTCGGTCCAGGTGTTTCATCTTCGGATTCGTACGTCGAATAATAGTACGGCGTGTACGCTTCGAACTCGGCAGCGCATGTGTCGACCTGCTTGAAGGTCGCGACGACGCCCAGGTTCTTCCGATAACTGCGGATGTCCGTTTCCGTGCTGTCCCACCAGAAGGCGAGTTGACGGTCAGAGTATCCGTGCTGTTTCAAGCGGCGCAGATTTTCCTCGGTCGCATTTTCCAACCGGCCGATCTGCCGGATCTCGTCTTCCATATCGACGAGCTGCTGAATCTGATCGAGAAACCAGGGGTCGATATGGGACAGTTCGTGAATTTCCTCCAGCGGCATGCCAGCCTTCATGGCATAGCGGATGTAAAACATTCGATGTTCGTTCGGCCGCGAAAGTTTGCCGGCGATATCGTCGAGACTCGGCTGCTTTGGCGTGCCCCACAAGTCGTTCTTGCCGCCGCCTAAACCGAAGTGTCCGATTTCCAAGCCGCGCAGCGCCTTCTGCAGCGATTCTTTGAATGTCCGGCCGATGGCCATCGTCTCGCCGACCGACTTCATCTGCACGGTGAGTTCGGAATCGGCTTCGGGGAATTTCTCGAAGGTCCAGCGGGGAATCTTGGTGACGACATAATCAATCGTGGGTTCGAAACAGGCCATTGTCTCGCGGGTGATGTCGTTTGGAATCTCATCGAGGCGATACCCGACGGCGAGTTTGGCGGCGATTTTCGCGATCGGAAATCCGGTCGCCTTCGAGGCCAATGCGCTCGAGCGGCTGACGCGCGGATTCATCTCGACGACAACCATGCGGCCGGTACGTGGCTCGATGGCGAACTGCACGTTGCTGCCGCCGGTTTCGACGCCGATCTCCCGCATGCAGGCGATAGTCGCATCGCGCATCCGCTGATATTCTTTATCGGACAGCGTCTGCGTGGGAGCGACAGTGATGGAATCGCCGGTATGCACGCCCATCGCGTCGAAGTTTTCGATGGCGCAGACGATGACGACGTTGTCGGCCACGTCGCGCATCACCTCCATCTCGTATTCTTTCCAGCCGATGATCGACTCTTCGAGCAGCAATTCGCTGATGGGGGACAGCGCCAGCCCCTTGCGAACTTTGTCCTCGAACTCGGCCCGGTTGTAAGCGACGCCGCCACCCGCGCCGCCCAGCGTGAAGCTGGCGCGAATGATCATCGGCAGGCCGATTTCCTGCAACACTTCGGCCGCTTCGTCCATGGTATGAACGGTGCGGCTCTTGCAGACATCCAAGCCGATTTTGACCATCGCCTGCTTGAATAATTCGCGCCCTTCTGCCTTGGCGATGACATCGGCCCGGGCACCAATCAGCTCGACGCCAAATTTTTCCAACACGCCGTGCTTATGCAGGGCCATCGCGGTATTCAAACCCGTCTGTCCGCCGAGCGTGGGAAGCAGCGCGTCCGGACGTTCGACTTCGATGATCTGGGCGACATATTCCCAGGTGATCGGTTCGATGTAGGTGCGGTCGGCCATGTCCGGATCGGTCATAATCGTCGCTGGGTTGGAATTGACCAGCACGACCTCGTAACCCTCTTCCCGCAGGGCTTTGCAGGCCTGCACGCCGGAATAGTCAAATTCGCAGGCTTGGCCGATCACAATGGGACCGGAGCCGATGATGAGAATTTTCTTCAGGTCAGTCCGTTTCGGCACGGGCGGAGGCTCCCCACAGGTCGGAACAATACGAGCGCACTTTCGCCGCAACCTGAACAGACGATGCACTTTGAGTGCGGAATGCGGGCCGACGGACGAACGGCGCAAAACTGTCCAAGCCTACCAAGCCGGGCGGGAGATTCAAGTCACCGCCGCAGAAACAGCCCGCTCGTGAATTGAAGTTGATGACGTTTGTGTTTCACCGTGCCACGACTTGTCCGTAAGTCGTGCCGATCAAACACACGACTTGCGGACAAGTCGTGGCACGAACAATGGCCGTTCGCTGAATTTGCCGGCGTCGGGAATTCGATTCAAGCCTGGCAGGTTCACGGTCGATAACAAACGATTGCCCGGGAAGTCTGGCAGGCGATCCACTCCGACAACCGAGGCACTCTCGGAGAACCGCATGCCACCTCGTCGTCGTCCCACCAGCGACAATTCGCGAACGGTCAGCCAGCCGGCAGACCCGGCGGTCCATGTGCCGGGGTTTCTGAATTATCTGCAAGCCGAATGCGGCATGGCGAAGAACACCGTCATCGCCTACCGCACTGATCTCGAACAATTCTGTGAATGGAGCCGCGAGCATGGCCCGGAATTGATTCAGCACACCACGCTGGCAAACCTCGGCGACTTTTTACTGGAACTGCGCGAGCGAAAGCTCGCCGTCGCGAGCATCGCGCGCAAGCTCGTTTCCGTGAAGATGTTCTTCCGTTATCTGGTGCTGGAAGGGGTGCTACAGGAAAGCATCGCCGATCTCGTCAATTCGCCGAAGCTGTGGCAGCACCTGCCGAAAGTTCTGAGTCCGGAAAAGACCGATCAACTGCTGTCGGCCCCGAACTGGGAAGACCGCACGCCGCTGCGCGACCGGGCGCTGTTGTCGTTGCTGTACGCCACCGGTTGCCGGGCGTCGGAAGTGTGCGGACTCAAACTCCGCGACGTGAATCTGGAAGAGGGTTGGTGCCGGTGCCTGGGTAAGGGGAATAAAGAGCGCATCGTTTCGCTCAACCCGATCGCGCGGACGGCGGTCGAGAACTATCTGGCCCGCGAGCGGCCGGCCGGGGCGGGCAGTGATCCCGATTCCCCGCTGCTGGTGACGCGGCGCGCGGCGGCGATGGACCGCATTCTCGTCTGGAAACTCGTGAAGCGGTACGCCGGGCGAATCGGTGTGAGTAAGGATGTCAGCCCGCATACTCTACGGCACAGTTTCGCGACTCACATGCTGGCCGGCGGCGCGGAAATCCGCGCGCTGCAGGAACTAATGGGCCATGCCAGCATCCGCACGACGCAAATCTATACCCACGTCGAACACAGCCGGTTAAAAGCGATCCACGAGCGCTGTCATCCGCGCGGCTAACCTCACGCCGGCGCGCGTTTCTTCGGCGGGGCGAATTTCACCTTTTCAACATAGCGGATGACGTTGCCCCGCGAGTCGAGCCGGCCGGTGCATTTTGACACGGCTTTGATGATGTACTCATAGCGTAAATCATAATCGGCGTCGATTTCGACTTCCACGTCTTGAGCCATCGCCGCGCCGGGACGGCCGATGAGCTTGAGGATCTCACTGTTGAGCCGCTCGAAGGCGCGGTCGTCGTTGCCGAGGGGGTTGTCGCCCAGCAGGAGTTGCACGAGATTGCCGTTGGCGTCCGCCTGCAACTTGACCTTGATATCTGGCGTGATCGGCTTATCTGGATCGGCGGCTTTGGGCGCGCCGAGCGGCATGTTGACGTTGAAGTTCCCCTCCGGTGCGACGATCTTCAAGTTCAGCATGAAGAAGATCAGCAACTGGAACACGATGTCGATCATGGGTGCCATCGGGATGTCGACTTTGGACAACCCGCCGGTTTTCGTGAGTTTCGGCATGACGTGCTATTTCTCCTTCTGAATTGCCTTGAGGGAGAATTTCGTGAATTTCGCCTCCTGGCATTTCTCGATCAACTCTTGAACCATACCGGTCGGGACTTCGCCATCGGCCCGGATGATCACGGCGACATCATCCAACGCTTTATCCGACTGATCCGCGGACTTGGCTTTAAAAACGGTGGCTTCCTGCTGGAGTGGAGTGAGAATGCCCTCCAGTGGGACCGGATCACCGTTGTAGAAGATCACGGCATTGCCGTTGTGCGAACCATCGGGTCGACGATTGAACCCCACGTTCAGCACGAGTTCATTATCGAGCTTGGTTTCCGGCGGTTTGGCCAGCATATCGGTCGGGAGCTTGACTCGTTCGTCGGCCTTCGTGTTTTCAAAATTGATGGCGATCATGAAGAACGTCAGCAATTGGAACACGATGTCGATCATCGGCGTCATGTCAGGCTCGGTGAAGCCCGCTTCGATTTGTTTGGTTTTCATGGCGTCTCGATCTCCTTTTCCGCATCAAGCCTGCGGTGCGGAGGGAGAGGTGGCCGGTGCGCCGGCCGGGCGTGGTGCCGCCGGTGCCGACGCGGAGGCTTGCGGCTTGCCCATGGTCTGGAAGCGGCCCATCAGGTTATCCACCAGGTAGCCGGATTCCATCAGGTAGCGGGCCAACCGGTTCTTAAACAGCGAGAAGAAGAAAATCGCGGGAATGGCCACAATCAGACCTTCCAGCGTGGTGAATAGCGCCGTCGCGATCCCGTCGGCGAGTTCATACGGCTTGGGCGATGTGGTTGAAGTCGCGATGACCTGGAAGGCGAGCACCATGCCTTGCACCGTGCCGAGCAGGCCGAGCATTGGTGCGATGGCCCCGATCAGCGAGAGATAGCCGATTTTGTGTTCCATCGCCATCGTTTCATCGTCGCCAACTTCCTGCATGCCGGCCTGAGCCGCTTCATAACCGTCGCGTAGCCGGCCCATCCCGGCGGCAAGCAGACGGCCGATGAACGAATCGCTGGCTTTGGCAGTTTCAAATGCTCCCTGGTAATCTTTGGCATTGAGCTTCTGTTCAAATTGCTCGACCAGCGCCGCCGGGAGATAATTTTCGCGGCGCAACTGGATACCGATCATGGCGATCAAGGCGACCATGACAAACGACACAAGCATGATGAGGAACCCGAAAATGCCCGAGGCGCGAATCATCCACATCAGGAAAGATTCGGCTCTGCGTTTGGCCAGTTCCGGATTATCTTCTTCGGCCGAAGCCGCCGGCATCGCAGCGGCAGGTTCCGCCTTAGCATCGCCCGGTTCTTCCTGATAAGCCCACGCCGACGCCGGTGGGATCGGGGAGAGGGCTGTCGCCGACAACCCCCACACACAGAACAGGGCCAGCCCCCAAGAGAGGAACCGACGATCAACCACACTACCCCGCATGATCATTTCCCTTGCCGAGTGCTGCCGTGAGAATCCCAGATCCAATCGCGGGCGAAAATCCGCCCCTGCCGTAGTTGAAAAATTACTCCGCGACGCCCCGAAATGTTCGCGGGAAACTGTTTGATTGATTCGTACATATTCTAAATTCGCCAGCCGGACGATGCCAGTCGGAATTTTCCGCATCCGCCAACGTGGCGATTATTCCGCTCCGCCCGCCGTCAGTTTCTTGGTCCATTCGCTGTTGGGATGGTCGCCTTCCAGCTTGTCCTGCGCTTCCTGCGCACGGTCCGGATGCTGCACGACTTTCCAGAGTTTCGCCAGATGGTACAACGCCTCGGCATGCGCGGCCGACTCGCGGGCGAACAGAACATCGACATGCAAGTACGCCAGCACGGCCTCTTTCGGCTTGTCCGCCGCTTGCAGGCATGCGCCTTGCAAGACATACGCTTCCGCCAAGAGTGCCGATTCTTCAGGCGAGGCCTGATCCACGACTTCGTTGAGAACCGTCAACGCCTCGGCCTGCTTGTTCTGTGCCACCAGGCTGCGGGCCTTGCCGACCATCGCTTCGTATTTCCGTGAGACTTCGCCCGGTGTACTTCCGGCGGCGGCAATCGCCGTATCAAACGCTTGAGCCGCTTCATCCAACTTATTCTCGGCCATCAACACGCGTCCCAGATTCACACTGGCACTCAATTTCACATCATTCCACGGGGCCTGGCTCAGTGTCTCAAAAGCGGTGCGCGCCGCGGCGAAATCCTCGCGAGCCAGTTGGACCTGCCCCAAAAGCTGCTGGGCGTCATACCAGCGGAAACTGTCGGGATTCGCTTTCATGAAGGAGGTCAGCTTGGCGACGGCGTCGTCCCGACTTTGGGGATCGGCGAAAGCAGCGCGGGCCGTGGCACGGGCGATGAGAAAATCGAGATCGGTTTTCACCAGTTCATTCGACGGCCGCCCATCTTCCAGCGCCTTAGCGAACCGTTGCAAGGCGGAAGCGAAGCGGCCGTTGGCTTCATCGCTGCGGCCGAGCTTCATTTCGGACGGAGCGTCGTTCCATTCAATGGAAGCCACATCATTGGCAGGAACGGTGACGGGTTCCCCGGTGGACGGCTTGATGGTCAACTCGGTTTTGGTGGCTTCGGTGATGGTCCCGGCCACCCGCTTTTCGCCCCCTTTGCGATTCACATAATCGGCCGCATCGAGCACTGCGGGCGCGAGTGTCGCCGCAACCAGCAGACACAATCCTGCGAATTTGAACGTCATGATTTCAATCCTGACAAGAGTCGTTGATTCTGCGTGAAAGTATTGGCGTTGTGCGTGAATCAGGGGCTTGACGGCGGGGGCTTGGGTTTCGGTTTGGCACTCGCGGTTCTCGTCGCCGTGGGTGCCGCGGAGGGTGCCTTGGTCGCCGTCGCGGTGGAGGAAGTCCGTTTCTCACGTGGTGGCCCGACGGAAATCCCGGCTTTTTTCGGCGCCGCCGCAGGCTCCACGAAGTCAAACGAGAACGATTCTGACATTTGCGATTTGATGAGAGGCTTCTTCGGCTTCTTGCCGCGGAAGACCATCAGTGCCGCGATGCCCAACCCCAGCACGGTCGCTCCGCCAAGCATCAGGTAGGTCATCAACGGAGATTGCGATTCTTTCGCATCGACGATCTTCTCGGGTTTCTCCGCCTCAGTCTTTGCCTTTTCCGCCTTCTCTTTCGCGGCCTTCGTGTCGGCCGCCGTTTCCGACGGCGGGTCGATGATCAGATCGGCCGTGAACTCCAGGTCGGTCACAGGACGCTTCGGGTCCGCCAAGGCTTCACGCACCTGGCGGAACAAATCATTGAACTGGGCGCGCCGCTCGTCCGGGATGTCTTTCGTCACCCGCGCGATGGCGACCAGTTCCAACTCGGCGTTATCGAGTTGCTGGCGTTTGTCCTTCGACGCTGTCTGGGCCAACGCATACTTCAAGCGTGATGAGGCCGATTCATGGAGCAGTTCCATGTAGGTATCGAACAACTCGGTTCGATTCTCGCCGCCGCGGCGCAGGACCGTTTGAATCCGCTTGCTCAACGGACCGTAACCCAGCGTCTGGTTCGACTTGTTGCCGCTCATCGCCAGTAAATACCGTTTTTCCTCGCCCAGTTCAGCCGCCCAATCTCGATACAGATGGGCCGCTTCGATCTGAAGTTTCAGATCATCCTTGCGCTGCTGAAGCAATTCGCTCACCAGTTTTTCAGCGGCTTGATAATCCTTCTTCATGCGCAGCGCATGCACCAGCCGCACACGCACGGCCAGTTGCTGGTCGGTGTTGGCGAAGTTTGGATCACTTTCCGAAAGTCGCAGAATGTCCTGCAGCGCGCCGGACGATTTTTCAAAGTAAGCAATGGCAGCAGCCTGATCCGCGGCCGACTCGCCGAGTGCCGAATACGTTTCGGCGACCCAGCTCAGGGTGCCGACCGAATGGCCTTCTTTCCGCTGGTAGACATCGTTGAGGAACGTCTCGAACGAAGTTCGCAGGCTGTTGAACCGCTCGGTATCTCCGATGGTACGGAACCGGTCGAGTTCGTCTTTGAGCAATTTGCCGAGGCCGACGTAGAGTTCGGTCACATCGGCACCGGCCGCGCCACCACCGGCAATCCCTTCCAGAGTTTTCATCGTGGCGCGGGCTTCATCCAGTTTGCCGTTGCCGATGTAGGCTCGCAGCAACAGCTTGTAGACTTCGACTGCGAAGCTCCGTTTCTGCACGCCGACATCAGGCCGCTGGGCTTCATCGGGGACCGTGACGGCTTTCGTGACCGATTGCGGATCGGCCATCAGGAGCGTGATCGCCTCGGCATCTTTCCCCTGATTGATCAGGATTTCCGCCAGCGAGAATTTCGCCCCCATCAGTTCCGGCGGCGGTAAGCCTTCCTGCGGCAGCACGGCCGTCATTTTGGCGATGCCCGTCAGCAGATGCTGCTGAGCCGTCGTCTGCCATTGCTTCAACTGGTCGATCGGCGGGCGTTCTTCCTGCGGTAAACGGGCGGCGACTTTATAGCCATCCCAATACGATTGACCGGCCGCCAGTTGTGACTCGGCGTACCGTGCATCCGCTTCGGGAATTTTGCTGAACCACCCCGCGGCTTCCACAGGCTGCTTGTTCGTGGAGTACATGCGGCCGGCCATCATGCGGGCATCGTTCGCACGGTCCGTTTCCGGCCAGCGCGCGATGAGGAATTCGCAGGCCCGAATAATGAACTGCAAGTCCGGAGCCTTCTGTTCCGACGTCCCTTTCGCATCGTTGTAGGCCTGAACGTAGGCTGCCATCGCGAGATAGGCGGCATCGCTGGCGAGGGGTGATTCGTCCTTCGGCGCGGTCTTGGAGACGAACTGCCCGATGATCGCCGCTTCGTAGTTGCGACGCGCCCAGAAGTGGATGTATGCCAGATATAGCCGTGCGGTTGAGACGGCTTTTGGGTCATCGTTCTTGTCGGCGAGATTCAAGGCGAGTTGCAGCATCTCGGTCGCATCGTGCATTTCCGTGTTGAGATCTTGCTGGATTTTCTGAATCTCTTCTTCGGGCTTTTTCTGCTCCCGCGCGGCTTTGAGTTCCTCGCGCAATGCCTGCACATTCTTGAAGTTCTGATTTCCCAAGCCTTGAGCCGTGATGAAGTCCTGCGGCTGACGTTCGCGGCCGCCGAGTTTGCCATCGAGCCGCTGAATCATCGCCATCGAGACATCGCGATACGCGCTGGGAAACTTGTTGATCAGTTGCGCCTGCGTGCGAGCCGTGCGCCAGTTGCGTTCTTTATCACCTTTGGTGGCTTCACGCGCATCACCCAGGGCTTCATATCCGATGGCTTGCTCCCATTGGATACCCAGACCGGTTGGCGTACGGATTTCGGACTTGTTTTCCTTCATCCATTCCTGCGCGAGATCGACCACAACCTGCGAATCGGGCGGGTTTTTACGATTCAGCGCTTCCAGTTGAAATTGCAGGGTTTTGTGCTGCAACTTGCGAATACTGCGGCTGCTTTTCCCATCATGGCTGAGGAGTTCGTTGTAGATGCCCATCGCCTTTTGGGTATCACCCTGGTCGTCATAGCATTTGCCCTGAAACAGCCGGGCGTATAAACCGCCGGTGTAGTTTCGATACCGCTGATGCAGCGCCTCGAACTCTGCGGAGGCTTGCCCCAAAAGCTTCTTAAATTCCGGGGTGCCGGCGTCGTACGTCTGGGCTTCTTCATAGCGGCATTGGCAGACGTTGAGCATCGCCGAGATCAACTGCATCAGGGCCTGTTCGCGGGCTTCGTATTTCTCTTCGTCGTCTTGATTCACGAAGGTCCCGAAGCTGTTCCAGTTGGCCTCATGCTGGGCTTGAGCCGTTTCAAAGACTTTTCGCGCCTCGGCGATTAACGCGCGGGCACGGTTCTGGAACTCCCCGCGAATGCCCTGATTGTTCGGCGAACGGGATTGCAGAATCTCGACGCGGGCTTTGCCGAGCAGAATCTCCGCGCGTTGCGAGTTGGCATCGCCGGCACGGGGATGATTCGGGCTGGCGTTGACGAAATCCTGCAAAAAAGCCGCCGCCTGATCCAGCAGTTCCAGTTGCTTCTCCGGCGAGCGGGTCTGCTTGGAGTTGTCGACCAGCACGAGGGCTTTCTCGTACGGAATTTCCTGGCGAACGTCTTCGGGCAGATCGGCTTTGGCGGCGAGTTGATCGAGGTAAATCAGCGCGTAATCGTAATAGTGCCGTTCGCGCAGACCTTCCACCATCTCGGTGTACTGGCTGGCCTGAACCGGCGCGGCCATCCCAGCGAGCACGATCAACAGCGAACCGAACCAGCCGGGTCGTCGCAGACTTTTCATGGAGCATTCCCCGGGGAAAACCGTGGGGTGAAATGAACAGTGACTCATGTTGTAGAATAGGCAGTAGACCGGCCGGTCTGCAAGGAGTCGACGCGCGGTTTTCTTTCGGCCTGCGAGGGGTTAGGCTGTCGGCGTTGTTTCCCCATCGTCCGTTGGATTCTTCAACCACGGTGTCTTTTGTGACCGATTCCCGTCCGACACTCTGGCGAGACCGCGCCTTCTGGGGCATCAACCTCACGCAGTTTCTCGGGGCATTCAACGACAATCTCTACAAGGAACTGGTTCTCTTATTATGCGTGGACCAGGCGGGACCAGGCGGCGACGACAGTTCGCAGGCGGTGGCCGGGGCGATCTTCGCTGTTGCGTTCATCCTGTTTTCCGGGTTGGCGGGTCTGCTAGCGGACCGGAACTCGAAACGCACGGTGATCGTGCTGTGTAAGCTGGTGGAAATTCTGGTCATGCTCGCGGGGATGCTGGCGTTCGGGTTGAACAACATTCCGGGGCTGATGGTCGTCCTGTTTCTCATGGGGACGCACAGCGCCTTTTTTGGTCCGCCGAAATACGGCATTCTGCCGGAACTGTTTCGAGCCGAGGATTTGCCCCGCGCCAACGGCGTCATTTTGATGACGACATTCCTGGCCATCATCTTCGGCTTCGCGGCTGCTGGCTGGGCCAAAGAGTTCTTCGGGGAACATGTCTGGATGGCGTGCGGCGTGTGTGTGGCGATTGCCGCGCTGGGAACGCTGACATCGCTGATGATCCGGCCGACACCGATTGCGGAACCAAATCTGAAATTCACGCCGGACGCGCTGATCATTCCCCGGCAAACATTTCGCATGTTGTTCGCCGACCGAAAATTATTCGGCGTGCTGCTTGCCTCCTCGGCGTTCTGGCTGGTCGGGGGGGTGGTCTACCCGCCAGCGATTAACGCGATGGGCAAACTGCAGATGCAGTTGAGTGACACGATGACCGGTGTGCTGGCGGCGACGACCGGAGCCGGGATCGCGACCGGTTGCGTGCTGGCGGGCATTTTGTGCCGGCAGCGGGTGAAGGGCTGGCTGGTGAGCCTTGGTGCCACCGGCATGTTCGTCAGCTTGATTTTGCTGTCGCTGCCCGGCCCACGACTCGGCGGCACGCTGCTGGGGTTGGAAGGCTCGGCCGCGGTGTTGATCGCCGTCGGCCTGTTCGCCGGTTTGTTCACGGTGCCATTGCAGGTTTATCTGCAAAGCCAGGCCCCGGCCGAGCAGAAGGGCCGCATTATCGCGGCGATGAATCTGCTCAACTGGATTGGCATCTGCCTGGCGGCGGGGATTTACGGCATCGCGAATCGTGTGCTGGTCGTGCAGAACGGCCTGCCTCACACGTCGGTGTTTGCCGTCGCCGCCGCGCTGATGCTGCCGATCGCGTTGTTCTATCGGGCACCGAGTCTGGATTTGCGTAAACACGAAGCCCAGGGATAGCAACCCCTGGGTTTCGTGTTTAGCTGCTTATACCAATCCCCAGAAAAAACAGCGCGGAGCGATTCTTGCAAAGCACGGTCATGCAATGAGTTAGGAAGTTCCGTCAGCGCTGTTATTTTCTGAGATGCGTATTACTTCGCGTCGACCTTCGCTTGGGCTTCCAGATTCGTCTGTATTTCGGGATTGGGGGTCGCATCCCCTTCCGCGAGGCCCAACGCCCAGCGGAGGCCCCCTTCGACGTGGGCCAGAAACTTCTTATCGGTCCACGTTTTCTCGTTGTGCCCCAAATTCGTATAGAACACCCGGCCGTCGCCGTACTGCTTGACCCACGACACCGGGACCATGTACGGCTTTTTCGTTTTCGTCGCGGCCATGTCCAGACTCATCAGCACACGGGCCTTTTCCGGCTGCCAGTTCTTGTACTGATAAATCTCATCGTTAAATTCAAACGCTGTGCCAAACGGTTTCATCGCCGGATGGGTCGTGTCATGCACGGCGATGGTCACCGTATCGCCCGCGTTCCACGGATGCCCATCGAACGTCCCGCCGATCATGTCCCAGTAACGTTCATCCTCATGAAACGTGTCGGTCGCCGAGTGAAACCCGATGAACGCATGCCCCTTCTTCGGCAGCCATTCCTTGTAGAAATACTCCTTGTCCGCCTCGGCAATCGGCAGGTTGAGCGTGGTGTAGAACATCACCACGTCGTACTTTTCAAGATTGGCCTTCGTGAAGTCGGCGGCGGCGTCCTGCGTGCAATGGACATCGAGCAAACCAGTCTCCTGTCCGAACTGCGTCATGGCGATTTCCGCCGCGGACAATTTCCCTTCGGGCCGATTGACCGAGCCATGCTTGAACCCGGCGCTCTGCGTCAGAAACAACGCCTTCACCGGTTTCGCCGGCTTGTCCTCCGCCAGGCTGAGTGAGACCACAGACACGCACGACGCCAACACGGCCCATTTGATCCAGCGCTGCATCTCTCTGACTCCTCTGGCGGATAATTCGTGGTTCCGATACCTTGCGCCTGCTGCGCGCGACGGCTGAATCATAGCCGCCGCGCAGAGTGATTGCATCCGGAATCCCGCGGCACCAGCCAGACATCAGGCGGAACATTTCATGGCACGAGTTACGCGTGAAACTCTCGGCGAGGGGAAATTTCTGCGACTGATGAAGGAGGGCCGCTGGGAGTTTGTCGAACGAAACAACTCCCACGGTGCCGTCGCGGTTGTCGCCGTCACGAAAGACCAGCGGTTGATCCTGGTCGACCAGTATCGTCCAGCAGTCAAGTGCCATGTCATCGATCTGCCGGCGGGGCTGACGGGCGATGTCGCGGGGACCGAGAATGACGACGAAGCCGTTTCGGCCAATCGGGAACTCGTTGAAGAAACCGGCTACACGGCCCGCGGCTTGAAACGCATGGCATCCTGCCCCACATCGCCGGGGTTGTCATCGGAAGTGGTGACATATTTTCTGACGCGGAATGTCCGCAAGATCGGCGACGGCGGCGGGGTTGAGCATGAAGAAATTACCGTTCACACCCCGGCCCTTGCCACCATCCGCGCCTGGTTGAAGCGCCAGATCAAGGCCGGCAAACTGATCGACACGAAAGTCTACGGCGGCTTATATTTCGCGCTGCATGGTTGAGGACGCGGGGATGTATGGTTCGATATTGTAGAGCACTTGCTCCGCAAGTGTATTCTGCACTTGCGGAGCAAGTGCTCGACATTCAAATCGCTGCCGCAAACCGCTTCCGCTGGAGTTTGCCTTGCGAAGCGGCTCCTCAACAACGGATAATCACTGGATCATTCAATCCCGCTGTGAGAAGCCTCCCGATGCGTGATGATCCGTTGTCTTGCTTCGCTGATGATTTTTCCCGTCGCGGATTTTTCCAGCGGGTCAGCACCGGTATTGGCGGGGCGGCATTGGCATCACTGCTGCAGCGCGAAGCCGTCGCGGCTCCGCGAACTTATGATCTCACGCCGAAGCCCGCGCAGTTCGCCCCCCAGGCACAGGCCGTCATTCATCTCTTCATGAATGGCGGTCCCAGTCAGATGGATCTGTTCGATCCGAAACCGGAACTCGACAAACATCATGGGGAATCGTATTTCGACAAGATCGCCGGCGAAGTCGAATTTCCCGATGCCGCCGGGCTGTTGATGCGCAGCCCGTTCCAGTTCGCCCAGCACGGCGAATGCGGCACGTCGGTCTCGAACGCACTGCCCCATCTTGCCGAGTGCGTCGATGATCTCGCGATTCTGCGCGGCGTGCATACGACAAACCTCACGCATGAACTGGCGTTGTTTCAGATTCACTCCGGCCACACGCTTCCCGGTTATCCGTCGCTGGGATCTTGGGTGACTTACGGGCTGGGAAGTGAAAATCAGAATCTGCCGGCGTATGTTGTGCTCGACGACCCGCAAGGGATGCCGATCAATCGGACGCAGAACTGGCAATCAGGCTTTCTGCCCCCCGTGTATCAGGGAACCCGTTTCCGCGCGACCGGCGAGCCGCTGTTGAATCTGCGCCGGGAATTTGCTGAGCCGGATGCCGTCACGCAAGCCGAGCGGCAACTCATCGGACAACTCGACCGCAGGCATGCCGTGGCAAGGCCGTTTCAACCGCAGTTGGATGCCCGCATCGCCAGTTATGAACTCGCGGCCCGCCTGCAACTCACGGCGTCAGATGCGTTGGATCTCTCCCAGGAAACGGCCGAGACACTCCAGAATTACGGCATCAATGAACCGACGACCGATTCCTACGGCCGGCGCTGCCTGATCGCGCGGCGGCTGGTCGAGCGCGGCGTGCGGTTCGTGCAGTTGTTCATCGACGGCCAAATCTGGGACACGCACAACGAAATTGCGACATCGCTGAAAGCGGCCTGCCATCGCACGGACAAACCGATTGCGGCGCTCTTGAAGGATTTGAAGCAGCGCGGTTTGTTCGATTCGGTGCTGGTGCTGTGGGGCGGCGAAATGGGCCGGTTGCCGATTGCGCAGTTGCCCGCCGATAAGGACGAGCGGAAAGCCGGCCGCGATCACAACAAAAATGCGATGGTGCAATGGATGGCCGGCGCGGGAGTGAAGCCAGGCATCGTTTATGGCGAAACCGACGAGATGGGCATGGCCGCGGTGGCGGAGAAAGTGAGCGTGACCGATCTGCACGCCACGATGCTGCATCTGCTGGGAATGGATTATCACCGCCTCGCGTTTCCGCGCAACGGCCTCGATGAGCGCTTAACCGGCGTCGCCGAGGCCCGCGTCGTCACAGAGATTCTCAAATAGTTTCCTGATTCCATCTATTCCACGTTGAAGCAAAGCCCGGCGTCGGCGACGCCGGGACCAAACTCACAATTCAATCGGAACAACCATGCGACGACTGATCCTCATGGTCCTGTGGGCCTGCCTAATGGTTGGAATCGCGCAGGCCGATTCGGCGAATGGGCACCTCGACATTTATTTCATTGATGTCGAAGGGGGCGCGGCGACCCTTATCGTGACGCCGGCCGGAGAATCGCTGCTGATCGACTCCGGCTATCCTGATCACGGCGGCCGCGACCGGGATCGCATTCTGAATGTCGTGCAAGAAGTCGCCGGCCTGAAACAGATCGATCATGCCGTTGTTTCGCATTGGCATCTGGATCACTACGGCAACCATGCGGCACTGGCGGCCAAGATCAAAATCGGCAAATTCTGGGATCGCGGTATCCCCGATGCCCTCTCCGAAGATCCGAAATTCAGTGAACGGATCACCGATTATCGATCCGCGGCGCAGAACCAGTCGCAGGCATTGAAAGTCGGCGACCTGATTCCGTTGAAATCCGGCGACACTCCGTTGCGGATGAAAGTCGTTACGGCCAGTGGCGAGGTCATTGCCAACGACGGCGCGCCGAATCCTTATGCCTATCTGCATGAGCCGCAGGCGGAAGACACGTCAGACAATGCGATGAGCCTCAGTGAACTGATCACATTCGGCCCGTTTAAGTTTCTGACGTGCGGCGATTTAACGTGGAATGTGGAAGCCAAACTCGTCACGCCGAACAATCCGCTCGGCAAGGTCGACTTGTTCATGGTGACGCATCATGGCTTGCAGGTGAGCAACAACCCGGTGCTGGTGCGGGCGATTGATCCGAAAGTCGCCGTGATCTGCAATGGGCCGACCAAGGGGGCCCATCCGACCACGCTGGCCACGCTGCGGTCGGTTTCCACGCTGGCCGCCTGGTATCAACTTCATCGAAATATCGCGGTCGAGGAAACGGCGCAGACCCCGCCGGCATTCATCGCCAATCAGGACGAGACGGCGACGTGCCAGGGGATTTGGATTAAGGCCTCGGTGGAACCGGATGGCAAAGGCTACAGCGTGCAGATTGGTCCGCAGGGCAAACCTGTCCGGTATGTCACTCGTTCCTGAATCATTTCGCAGTCGAACGCGCCGGAAATTCGTGGCCATTCAGATCGGCATCGATGAAGCAGGCTTGGGCCCGAATCTCGGTCCGTATGTCGTCACGGCGACAATTTGGGAAGTTCCCGACGCCCAGCCGCGTATGGATCTGTGGTCGACTTTGGCACGGATCATCACCAACAATCCGGTCAAAGGCGATTCACGTCTGCACCTTGGCGATTCCAAATCGATCTTCCAGCCGGGCCGAGGGCTGGCCGCGCTGGAGCGCGGCGTCTTGACATCTCTCGCCCTCTGCCTCGATTCACTCCCCGCGACAGACCGACAGCTACGCGAGCGGTTGACCGGTGGTCAGCATGAACTGGGCAGCGAACCGTGGTATGCAGCTGAGGACCTCGATTTGCCCGGCGATTGCCTGCCGGTGGAAATCACGGCTCAGTTAGTTCGGTGCGCACCTGTGCTAGTCGAAGAAGGCATCCGTCTGCTCGACATTCGCTCGGCCATTGTGGAGCCGGAGCGTTTCAACACGTTGATCGATGTGCATCAGAACAAGGCGGAGGCTTTATCGCATGTCAGCCTGGCTTTGCTGAAATACGCGGCTCAACTGGCGGGTGAGCAGCCGACCATCGCCTGGTGTGACAAACATGGGGGACGCAACCGATACGACGGGTTGCTGAGTGATTGTCTCGATAATGCGTTTGTGTTTCGCGTGCGGGAATCGGCGGAGTTGAGCGTGTATCGGATCGGGCAGTTGGAAGTTCAATTTCTGCCCCGTGCGGAATCATTCCTCCCGGTGGCACTCGCGTCGATGGTTTCCAAGTACATCCGTGAACTTGCCATGCGGCGATTCAATCTATTTTGGCAAACCCGCCTGCCGGGCTTGAAGCCCACGCAGGGCTACCCGGTCGATGCCCGCCGCTTTCAGGCGGAGATTTCGGCAGAATTGCTACGGCTGGAAATTCCGGAGCGATTGTATTGGCGCTGCCGTTAAGTCGGCCCTTGGAGCGGCTGGCATGATTGCTGCGACAGGTACAATTGATATTGGAATCGAAAAGAATCCGTCGTCGCTTTCGGTTTGACAGGGGCTGAGCCGCGAAATTTGGCGATCTTACAATTCGCGGATCATATGCAACGCCACGACAATTTCTAACCAGAATCCTGCCGCGTTCGCGTCCTTGGCAATTCTTTACGAGAAATCAAATTTCCGTGGAGGTCCGGCAGGCGCTTGCCACAGCAGCCACGCTGGCATAGCAGATTGTCCCCCCGGCAATGGCCCCTGAGATCACAGGTGTGCAGCCGATTAGACGAGTGTGATGGCTTCAACCGCGGGGATACGAATGGCTTCTGCCTGGAAACTCGACGCGGACACGCGCGATGCCGTGACCGAGTTGTTGAACATAGGCGTCGGGCGCGCCGCCTCGATATTGAGTGAACTGATCGCGCAGCGGATCGAATTGAACGTCCCGCAGGTCCGGCTGTTTGAATCAAATTCACTCGGCATCGAACTGTTTTCCGAGCAGCAATCGCCGGAAACGATCATCACGCAGGCGTTCGAGGGATTGATTCGCGGCCGGACATCGCTGTGCTTTTCCGCCGCGAGCGGCGTTTCATTGGCAAAGCTGCTCTCCGGAAACTCTTCAGCCGATCAATCGGAACTGGACTCCGAACTGACCGGCATTTTGCTTGAAGTCGGCAACATTGTCCTGAACGGCGTGATGAGTTCCCTGTCGAATGCCATGTCGTCCGAACTGCATTACTCGCTGCCCGTGATCCAAACCGCCAATCGTCGCGGCGAGCGGCTGATGATCGATACTGTGCAGGACGACGATGCGCTGGTTTGCAATGTTCGATTCCGTGTGGCGGAACAAGACATTGAAGGGACGATTCTGGTGGTGTGCGCGGTTGGTTATATCCATCGGATGCTGCAGACCGTGCTTGAACCCAGTCTGGCCAATTGATTTTCTTTTCCACATCGACAGCAAGAAGTTCATGAATTCCACCGAAGATGAACCCGGCATCGAGCATCAGATGGAACAGCACTGGCTGAACCTGCTGCCGATGGGCCTCTGCGTGGTGGATGGCGATCTGAAGGTTTACGCCTGGAACGAAACGCTCGCCGCGTGGACGGGAATCGCCAAACGCGACATGCTGCACGCAAATCTCGGGGTGAGATTTCCGCGACTGTGCTTGCCACAATATCTGATCCGTTTGCGGGCCGTGCTGGAATCCGGCACGCCGACGCTCTTCTCCGCGGCGTTACATCGCCATCTCTTGGAAGTTCCCGCCCGCAACGGTTCGCCCGGCGAGTTGATGGTGCAAGAGAGCTGGGTGCGGCGCTTATCGGTCAAGCCGCCACGCATGCTGATCGCGATTCAAGATCTCACCACGCAGTATCATCAACTGTGGGATTTGCGCAGCGACCGCCAGGAACTCGTCGGTACCAAGCTCCAACTCGAGCAGGTCAACCACAGTCTACAATCCAGCCTCGTCATGTATGCCCGCAATAATCAGCGATTGCAAGCCGAAGTGCAGGAACGGACGCGGGCGGAAGACGAACTTCGCAGGCACGCGTCGGATCTTTCGGTCGCGAAAGACCGCGAGGCCGAACACACAGTCTGGCTCGAACATATGGTCAAGGAATTGACGGTCGCCCGGCAGCAGGCCGAAGCCGCGGCGCAAACCAAGACCGAATTTCTGGCGAACATGAGCCACGAAATCCGCACGCCGATGACCGCCATTCTGGGGTATGTCGACCTGCTGCGCGATCCAGAGATCTCCGAAGAGGAGAAGTCACAAGCCATCGAAACGGTGCAGCGCAACGGCCATCATCTGCTGGCAATCATCAACGATATTCTGGACATTTCCAAGATCGAAGCCGGCCGAATGACGCTGGAACGAATCGCTTCCTCGCCCCGGCAGATGATTGGAGACATTCTGGAATTGATGTCGGCCCGTGCCACTGAGAAGAAACTCGCGTTGCATGCCGATTTTCTCGGGCCGATTCCGGAATCAATTCAGACCGATCCCACGCGCGTGCGCCAGATTCTGGTGAACCTCATCGGGAATGCCCTGAAGTTCACCTCGGCCGGGTCCGTTAGAATCGTGGTGCAGCTTGCCGCTTGCCCGGATGGAACGCCGGCCCGCTTGCGGATCGACGTCCTCGATTCCGGCATCGGCATGACGGATGCCCAGGTCCGCAACCTGTTTCAGCCGTTCACGCAAGCCGACATGACCATGACCCGTCAATACGGCGGCACGGGTCTCGGCCTCGCCATCTCTAAACGTCTCGCCAAGATGCTCGGCGGAGACCTCACTGCTTCCAGTGAACATGGTCGCGGCAGTTGTTTCACCGTGACGCTTGATCCCGGCGAGTTCGTCATCCAGTCGCCCGCATCAACGGCCCCCGCGCCGAAATCCCATTGCGGCGAACAACCGGGCGTGGCTTCGCAGCCGCTGACCGGCAAGCACATTCTCATCGTCGACGACGCACCGGACAATCGCAAACTGCTGAGTTATCACATCAAAAAAGCCGGCGGCACGTTTGATCTCGCCGAGAATGGCGAAATCGCCGTCGCTCGAATTCGTGAACTTAGACTCACCCGGCCCTACGATGCCGTGCTGATGGATATGCAGATGCCGGTTCTCGACGGCTACGGCGCGACGACGCTGCTACGCGAGGAAGGGGAGCAACTCCCGATCATCGCGTTGACCGCGCACGCCATGACGGGGGATCGCGAGAAATGCCTGAATGCCGGCTGCGATGATTTCCTCACCAAGCCGATCGACCGCTCGATGCTCATCGACACCCTGGCCCGATATACGGCTCAGCCCACGGCGGAACTCGCCGTCTTTCCGCGGTGAGCTTCGGCTGCGCGGGCACACCACGCCAGCGACCGCTTTCTTTCATGTAGGGTTTGCCGAGTCATCGAGGCGAACCATCTTCCGGCGGTCACACGAATCTGGTTCGCCTCGTCAAAGCCCTCGGCAAACCCTACGACGAAAACCGCGCTGCCTCCCTTCCCCGTGTGACGCGGGTTATAGTGTCACACACTTCACTGTCCCGACACAGAAGGTTCATCCGCCGTGAGCACGCCGTTCGATCGCAATCAGATTCATCAGGCTGACTGTGTCGCCGCGCTGGCGCAGATGCCGGCGGGCACCGTCGACCTCGCCTTCGCCGATCCGCCGTTCAACATCGGCTTTGATTACGACGTTTATGATGATGGCCAAAGCCCCGAAACATATCTCGGCTGGTGCAAGCAGTGGATCGCCGGCGTGCATCGCGTGTTGAAAGACGACGGCACATTCTGGCTGGCGATCGGCGATGAGTACGCCGCCGAACTCAAAGTTCTCGCCCAGCGAGAAATTGGCTTTCGCTGCCGAAGCTGGGTCATCTGGTACTACACGTTCGGCGTCAACTGCAAGCACAAGTTCACCCGCAGCCACGCGCACCTCTTCTATTTCGTGAAGGACGCGCAGAACTTTACGTTCCTGAGCGATGACCTGGAGAACCGCATCCCGTCGGCCCGGCAACTGGTTTACGGCGACAAACGCGCGAATCCCAAAGGCCGCCTGCCGGACGACACGTGGATTATTGAACCGACAGAAGCCCAGGGGCTGCCACCCCTGGGTGCTTCCACTTGGACACTGCGGCCACAGGATCTCGCCGACCGCTTCACGCCCAGCGAAGACACCTGGTATTTCCCCCGTGTGGCGGGGACGTTCAAGGAACGCGAAGGCTTCCACGGCTGCCAGATGCCGGAACAACTCCTCGGGCGGATCATCCGCAGTTGTTCCCACCCCGGCGATCTGGTGCTCGATCCCTTTTCGGGTTCAGGCACCACGCTCGCCGTGGCGAAAAAACTCGGCCGCGATTACATCGGCTTCGATCTCTCGCCCCAATACATCGACCGCGGCCGCGAACGCCTGGCCGCGATTCACCCCGGCAACGCGCTCGATGGTAGTGCCGAGCCAACCATGTCCGCCCCGACAACGGCGAAGGGCCGGAAACTCAAGCGGCAAAGCTAGCAGTCCGTTGAATATCTCGTGGCACACGTTTTTAACGTGTGAGTTACTCGATGTTCTCGCTGATTTCGATCAGTTTCTGTCACGTTGGAAACGTGATCCACGTTTTTCGACAGCCTGCCAGCAACGCCTCATAATGGCATTGTACCGTTATTCGCGGGATTCCAACTCGAAGACCAGCGGCGTCATCCCGGGCGCGACTGTAGCCTCGAACCCCGATGTTTTTGGGTTGCCGTATTTTTCCGGGATTAAACTCTTAGGTGGCGGCGGCAGATTATTCGGATCCAGCTTAAATGGCACGCTCGGATCTGGCAGTTCCACGGGTTCATGGCTCGAAATGATAATCTGGTAGTCACCGGCGACGACTCCCGCTGACGACGAGGATGTCACCATCTGGAATTTTCCATCGACGATCTGACTGCTGGCGCTTTGACCGGCGGGATCGACCGGAACAAAGCCGATGGTGCCTTGCGACATGGGTTCTCCATCCAGCATTACCGTTCCGCTCACGGGAACCAGATTCGGAAGAGAGTTGCCATTGCAACCGGTCACCAACAAACTGAGGACGATAAGCTGTCGCGGGAAGAATCTGAAATGCATGATGTCCTTCATGTCAAAAGCCCTTGCGACGATAACGCCGCAAGGGCTGGGAGTGATGTGACCTACGTCGCTGGGGCGGTTAGAACTCGCCCACTGTGTTGCCATCTGACTTGTGAGCCAGATAGTTCAACGTCGCGAGGTTCATGTTCTCGCTGAGAAAGCGGACGGCACCATCCGCCAAGACCACTTGAGTACCGCCCACATGGAAACTCGACATGCCGATGTTCGCTCCCAGGCCATCCGGATAAAGAGCGGTCGGGACGGTTGAGATACTGCCAGTGGGAATGATTCGTTGTGCGCTGTTGATTTTCTGCGCCGTGCAGAAACCACCTTGCTGAATCGCCCACAAACCGAAGTAGCCATTGAGTTCCGGCCGGACTTCACCCATCGCCAATGTATTGCTGGTGCCGTCCGTGATATCGCGGATGCGAGAGCAATAATTCGGGGCCTGATTGCCCATGCCGAACATGCCGGATCGAAATGTCACGCTGCCACCGCTCGTGCAGTAGGCTGGCGAGCCTGCGAAGAAGCAATCGGTATTCGCCGTGGCGGATGACGAGTTCGTCCAGGAATTCCCCAGATAGGATGCAGGCCCCGAACAGACCATGTAGCAGGCCCCTTGCGATGCGGGAACCCCGTCATAGTTGGCAATCAGCGACGCATAGGGATTACTTGGGCACGATTGAATCGTCAAAAATTTACCGGTGAGCACCGTATTGTTGCCACCAGCATCCGTGGCGGCGGTGAAATTGAGCTGATTGTACAACGGCGATTGATCGAGGTAAGGCAGCAAAAACGTGGTAAATGTATGTCCGTAATAGGCATTAGACCCACCCCCATATCCGAAAACCGCCTGGGGCGGAAAAATGTTGTGGGTGTCGTGATAATTGTGCAGTGCCAGTCCCATCTGCTTCAATTTATTCTTACATTCCGTCCGACGGGCCGCCTCGCGGGCTTGTTGCACGGCGGGCAAAAGTAAGGCGATCAAGATCGCAATGATGGCAATTACGACCAGCAACTCAATTAACGTAAATCCGCGTTTCCTCAAGCGAAGCATAAACAACCTTTCTGTGGGATCGGGCGCTGACCCAAAAAGATATTAACCGATACCTAACTATAGCAGATGTTCCCCGTGGCGTGTCAATCATATTTAAACATATATTGATTTGTGTTACGAAAATGCCACGCCTTGATCTGTGAAGAAAATTCGTTTGAAGCTGTTCTCATGCGGTCGTATTGGACGCTGTGGTGACGCTTTGCGTGGCAAGTCGGAAGGTTTACCGGCGGAGTTGCGTCAAGACGGCATCTCTGTGTCGACGATGTGCCCCGGCTTGATGCGTACGGGTAGTGCGCGGAATGACGAGTTCAAAGCCCGGCATCGTGATGAGTACGCCCTCATTAGCATCAGTGCCGCGCTGCCGATCCATGCTCGCACGGCGGCGCAGCGCATCATCGAGACATGCCGCAATGGCGAGCGTGCGGCGATTCAGAATAACGAACTCTAAATCGCCACAAATACCGCATTATTGCGGCGGCAACGGTGGCGGCGTCACACTCTTGAAGTAGGCTGACCACTCGGGAATCTGTCCCGCGGCCGTCCAGTTCGTTAATTGTGCCGACCACATCAACGTCTTTGCGGTGACCTGGCCGCTGGCAATTTCCTGTTGGACCTGTTCACCGGCTAATGGTCCTTGCTGCTGGCCATTCACGGCGATATGCCATGCGGGCTGTGAGGGCAGGGGGGGCGGCCCGCCGACCCCGCCGCCGGTGACACTGGGGTTAACGATCATCCGATTGGCCATCGCAAAGCCCAGCCCCATGCCGAGACCTTCGCCCGCTCCGCCGCTGGGGTTCTTCGCGGCATCCCCCATCGCGGTGCCGAACTGATACTGCTGATACCGCTGCATGTCGCCGATCACGCCCATGCTGGTCCGCGTATCGAGGGCTTTCTCGACCGCTTCCGGCAGCGAAATGTTGACGATGAATAACTGCGGCAACGACAACCCGTATTCGTCGTCAACCCGTTCCTCAACCGCCTTACGCAGTTCTTCGGAGAACTCGCGGTAATGGGCGGCAAGGTCCAGCGCGGCGATCTGCTTTTCGGCGACGATATCGGCAAACGCCGTATTGATCATCGACCGCATCAGTTCCGAAACTTCGTCCGCCTCAACGACACCATCGGTCCCGACGAGTTCCCGCAGTAACGCTTTGGGTTCGGTCGCTTTCAGGGCGTATGTGCCGAACGCCCGCAGACGGATCGGGCCGAATTCGGGATCGCGCAGCATGATCGGATTGGGCGTGCCCCATTTCAGATCGGTGATCTGCCGGGTGCTGACGAAGTAAATCTCGGATTTGAACGGGCTGTTGAAGCCGAACTTCCAGCCGGCCAGCGTGCTGAGCAGCGGCAAGTTCTGGGTGTTGAGGGTATGGACCCCTTCCGTGAAGACATCGGCGAGTTGACCGCGATGAACGAAAATGGCGACCTGCGAAGGCCGCACAATGAGCTGCGCCCCCTGCTTGATCTCGTTGTTGTAACGCGGAAACCGCCAGACGAGGGTGTCGCGGCTGTCGTCGATCCATTCGACGATGTCGATAAATTCATTGCGCAACTTGTCGAACAGACCCATATTGAATTCCTTGAGCTGTGAGGGCGATGGGATGAAGAACGGGCCTGGGGCCGAGATGGATCAAAGTCAATTGAGAAATTCTAACGTGAAAGGGACGGGCGAGGGAAGCGGGCGAGAATTTGGAACAGGTTTCGTGCCCGGATGTGGACCGGTGAAAAGCCAGCGATCTGAATCTTTAGGCCATCAATCATCAACCCTAAAACGATCTCAATTCGCCTCTCGAAATCCATTAGCAAGCACCAATTCATCCAACCGATTCGCGCATGAGTTGCGGCGTTCCCTTGCAGTGCGCTGCGCGTCTCGTATCCTAGGGAGTCCACAACTCGCGGAGAGGATTCGCGGGTTTGATCAGCAGTTCATCAGGATGGTCGTTTCTCATGCCGCGCGTCTTAATCACCGATCCGCTTTCCAAAGCGGGTCTGGCTATTCTTCAGCAAACTCCGTCCATCGAGATTGATGATCGCGGCGCTCAGAAAATGACGGTCGAGCAACTCCGCGAGGCCGTGGCTCAGGCCGACGGGGTCATCGTCCGCAGCGGCTACAAACTCACGGCCGAAGTCCTGAAGGATCAGCGGCGGCTGAAAGTCATCGTTCGCGCCGGTGTCGGCGTCGATAACATCGACCTGCCAGCCGCGACCCGCGAAGGCATCGTGGTGATGAACACCCCGGCGGGGAACACCACCAGCACAGCAGAGCACACACTCGCCATGATGATGGCCTTGTCCCGCAACATCGCCCCGGCGAGTGCGGCCCTGAAAGCCGGCAAATGGGACCGGAAATCGTTCACCGGCACCCAACTCGCGGGCAAATCTGTCGGCGTCGTGGGACTGGGCCGCATCGGATTATCGGTCGCGAAACGCTGCGTCGCATTAGAAATGAAAGTTCTCGGCTTCGATCCGTTTCTCTCCCCCGAGCGCGCTGCCGAACATGGCATTGAACTCTATCGCGATCTGGACGAGATGATCGTGAAATGCGATTACATCACCGTCCACACGCCGATGACGACTGAAACCGAGAATCTGCTGAACGCCGCGCGGATCGCGCGCTTAAAGCCCGGCGTGCGGATCATCAATTGCGCGCGTGGCGGCATCGTGAATGAGGGCGATCTGGCCGATGCGATTGAAAGCGGCCATGTCGCCGGGGCGGCGCTCGACGTTTTCGTCACCGAGCCGCCGAAAGATTTTCGGCTGATCAACCTGCCGCAAGTCCTCGCGACGCCGCATCTCGGCGCGTCGACTGATGAAGCTCAGGAACTGGTGGCCTGCGAAGCGGCGGAAATCATCACGGGATTTCTGACGCGTAACGAAGTCCGCCATGCCGTGAACATGGCCCCGATCTCCGCAGCCGAAATGGTCGACATGCAGATTTATCTCGACCTGGGACTGCGGTTGGGAATGCTGGTCGCCCAGTTGAATAAATCGACCGGCGTGCGCGGCGCGAAACTGCAATACAAGGGAGACGCCGCGTCGAAGAAGACAAAACTTATCTCCGCAAGTTTCGCCGCCGGCCTGTTAAGTTCCGCCCTGACCGAAGATGCCAACATCGTCAACGCGGAGATGCTGGCTCGCGAGCGGGGCATCGAAATCACGGAAGAAGTTTCCTCGGAAACCGGCGACTTCTCCTCACTCGTTTCGGCCACGCTGATCACCGATCATGGCGAGATCACCGCCGCCGCGACTGTCTTCGGCAAGCAGTTTCTGCGACTGGTCCGCCTCGATCAGTTCCATCTCGATGCCTATCTCGACGGCTGGCTGTTGTTGTATCACCACACCGACCGTCCCGGCGTGATTGGCCACATCGGCACAATCTGCGGTCGCCACGGCGTGAATATCGCCCAGATGGCACTCGGCCGCGTCGCCGATCGGCCGGGCGGCGAATCGATCGCCGTGCTGCACCTCGACAACGAACCTTCCTCTGATGCGCTCGCCGAGTTGAACGTGCATCAGGCGGTGACCGGCGTGCAACTGGTCCGCCTGCCCAAAGCCGGCGCGCCACTCCCGTGGCTGGTCTGCCGTTAGCATCGATGTTGAATGCGGGTTTCGATGTATTGAATGTAGAGCACTTGCTCCGCAAGTGCATTCTGTCTGCACTTGCGGAGCAAGTGCTCTACATTCCGTGCCATCATTCAGCGCGTATTATGAATGCCCATAACGCGAGTCGGGACGAAACATCGCACTGATGAGCAAGATGCCGCCATGACGCGCTGGGGCTGGTATGCGCTCGGTTTGCAAGTCGTGTGCTTGATCGAGCACGACTTGAGGACAAGTCGTGGCACGAACTGGTGAGCGGGATCATGCCGCAAGACATGACCTTCGCCTAACTGAATTCAGGGGCGAGAAAACGAATCGAATCGCTCCGAGTCCATCCTGAATCTTGTGAGGAGTAGCACGGATCGGCTACACTGGTTTTATACAAACGAAGTGCGATGCCGAAACGTCGCCGGTCTTGAACTGTGGGGATTGACTGCCATGAAACGATTGACGCTGTGTGCCGCGCTGCTCGGCTGGTTGTGTTCGGTTTCCGCGGCCACGGCGGCGGATGTCGCTTTCCCCGACGCGAATCTCGATACGGTGATTCGAGAGATCCTCAAGAAGAAGCAGATCGACAAAGTCGATAAGACGAAGCCGATCACCGAAGACGATCTCGCCACGATTTTCTTCCTCGAAGCGCCGAAACGGGGCATCGAGAATTTGGCCGGCCTCGAAAAGTGCCGCAATCTGGCACTGGTCAAATTGACCGGCAACAAGATCAAAGATGTGACGCCGCTGTCGGAATGCCCCAACATTCAATCGCTCGATTTGGCGAAGAACGAAATCACCGACATCGCGCCGTTGGGAAAACTGGTCAAACTCCAGTATCTGCAACTGGAAGACAATAAGATTCAAAAGATCGACGCCGTTGCGAGTTTGAAGGCGCTCAACGCCCTGTATCTGACGCGGAACCAAGTCGATTCCATCACCGCGGTCGCCGAGTTGCCCAAGCTGGTCGCGATTTATCTCGACTCGAACAAGGTCAGCGACATCACGCCTTTGAAAACGGTGAAATGGCTGGAGCGCATCGGCCTGAACGACAATCAGGTCAAAGACATTTCCCCGCTCGTCGGCCTGACGGAACTCCGCTGGACGTTCCTGAGCCGCAATCAAGTGACCGACTTGACGCCGCTGGTCGAGATGGCGACGAAAGATCTTGCCGGTGAAAAGCGGTTCGCCCCGTATTGGAACCTCTACATCGGCGGCAATCCGCTGACCGACGCCGCGAAGGTCCAGATTGACGAACTCGCGAAGCTCGGCGTACGCGTTAAGAACGAGTAGCGCTGGCCGTTATTGAGCGATCACGCGGACAAAGCCCGGCGATGGCATCGCCGGGACCGTCCTCACCGTTTCACATTCGCACCCACCATGTCCATCGGCTCGCGAATCCTCTCTCCAATATGAATCTGCACCTGTGGCCGTTCCCGGCGATAGCGGTCGCAGCTCACCACGGCGATTTCCTCCCACGCGAATGGCAGCGCCGGTGGCTCGGCGTCATGCGTGTGGATCGCGAAATATCGGTGCGCATTCGGTAACTCGCCGGCGTGCATCGGCAACGGATAATGTGCGATTGGTTCACCGTAGTAGTACAGAAACCCGTGATGCAGCGGGGCGAGGCTGATCAGTTCCGCATCCGCCGGCAGTTCCGCTTTCAAGCGCGCGACTTGACCGGCGATGTCATCGCACAGCCGGGACTGAAACGACAGGACCGGCCCGGCATGCACGGCCGCGAATGCGATGCCACAGCCCAGAACCAACCGCCGCCGCGCTGTCGGCGACCAGTTCCGCCACGGCTGCGACAACCATACGGAGCCGACGAGACCCAACAGCACCGCACACAACGGCATCAGGGGCATGAAGTATCTGGCCCGCGATCCCGGCGGTATCCACACGAACACAAACGCCCAGCCGATGCTGATCAGCAAGTAGCGAATTGTCGATTGATGCATCGTCAGGCGGCGGCGAACATTCGGTGACAGGGCGGGGATCAAGAGCAGACTGCCGGGCAGCATCACGCCGACGACTTCCAGCGGAAACGTGAGGAAGTGTTCCACGAACGAATGATTCGTCCGATCGGTGAAGCGATACGAAATGTTGAGCCAGTGAATCAACCAGCCTTCTCGCGCCCCGAGTCGGGAAATAAACGCCAGTTGCCACGCACCGACGCAGATGACAAACGCCGCCAGCCCGGCGAGATGCGCCAGCTTCAGTAAATCCCGCAACCGGCGCTCCAGCAACAGCGAGATGCCCACCGCTCCGAAAAAATAGAGCGGGGCCTGCATCCCTTTGGTCAACATGCCACCCGCGACCAGCAGATAACTCACGATCCAGACCACCCACGGGTTCCAGCCGGCAGTCATCCCGAGGTGCCAGATCAATAAGGAACCGGCGACGAACCCGGTGAACACCGCTTCCGTCTCTCCCAACCGGCCGTACTCCAGCACCTCATGCATGGTGAGATAACTGAACGCTGACAACACGGCTGTGGCTTCGTCCGCGCGATGCCACACATACGCGAAGATCAGCACGGCGGTCGCGAGCGTCATCCACAAACTGGGCAGCCGAATCGCCCAGACATCGACCGATCCCGTGAGTCGACTCGCCGACGCGATCAGCCAGTTCTGCATGGGTGGCCGACTGAGTTGTGGCGTTCCCTGCACCCGAGGCACGATCCAATCGTTCGACTCGAGCATTTCCCGCGCCACCAGCCCCCGCCGGGTTTCCTCGCCGAACACGGGCAACACCGTCGCGCGGCAGAAGTACGCGGCCACAACGAACAGCAGCAGACATCCCAGCGATGGGGATCGCCACCATACCGCCGTTTGTCTCTGCGGAACTGGCGGATTCATCGCAGCACCGGTCCTTCCGCCCGCTGCATCGCCTGCATCGGGGAGATGCTCAACTCCGCCGTGGATTGTCGCGGCAGATCGTCCCGCAGCTTTACCGCCAAGAGTGTCAGCCGGCTCGACTCTTTGTCCGCCTTCAACGGCCGCTCGCTGCGATCCAGTTGACTGACAGCGCCGAGTTGTTCCAAGCCAGCGACATTTCCCGCCGGTGTCAGGAGCAAAAGTTCGTTTGGCAAACTCTCATCGTTCAGAAACGAAATGTTATGAATCGAACGAGCATTGTCCGGCAGATAGAACAATTCCAGAAAACCGGATAACGGCGAACGGCTGAGATCGACCACGACCGTCGCCGAGGAATTCTCCAGCATGCTTCGCGTGCGGCGGAGCAGGGCGACATCGAACCGGTGCGTGTCAAAATACTGGCCGGCATACCAATGCCCGGCCGCGGCGCAGATCAAAATCGTGGAGAACGCCGTCGCGGCCACAACCTTGCCCTGACCATGATGCAGGCCCCAAGTCAGACAGAATGCCGCGATTGGAATGACCGTCATCAAGACGAGATACGTTCCTCGCGGTCCTGGTAGCAGATCGCGGTGTGAAAGGATCGTCAGGCCGATCATCAGCGGCACGCCCAGCGTCAACACGCCGACCGCCGGATGCACGACCCAGCGCGGCCACGTGGCGAGCCAGCGGCGAAAGCCCTCCGCTCCCAAGGCGGCGAGAATGGTCCACGGGGCCAACGCGTGCAGCAAGTAATGGTGATGCTTACCGCCGGGAATCGAAAAGACCAGCGGCACGAGTACGGCCCAGGCCCAGAGAAATCGTGCCGGGGAATTCCGTTCCGACCGTGCGGCCTGCCAGGTCGCCGCGATACCGAACGGCACCAGCAGCGTCCACGGCGCGATCATCCACGGCAAACTCGCCACGTAATACCAGAGCGGTTGATTGATCTCGGTGTACTCACCCGTCAATCGCCCGCCGAGATCGTACCACCAGACATCGGCGACACTCGGTTCCCGCCACATCGACGCCAACGGCCAGGCGACTAGTAGCAGACCGTAGATGGCCCAGCCCCACACCCAGAGATATTTGGAAGCGCGCTGCCAGTCTCGATTCCAGCCCAACCAGCCAATCAGCGGAATGACGGCCATCGCTGTGCCGAAGATCAACCCTTTGGCGAGGTTCGTGCAGCCGAGCAAAATGAAAAACAGAACGACCGGCCAGGGCCGTGTGCCCAAGAACACGCGATACAGTCCCGGCGCGGCGTCCGATTCTCGTTCGACGAATTCCAGCCGCACGAACCAGGCGATGGTCGCCGTCACGAGGCCGCACAGGTAAATTTCATCCTCGGCGAGCCACGCATAGCGCAGAAACTGGCACGCCGTGGCCAGCATCAAACCGCTGAGGACCCCAATGGTGCGGCCATACCAGACCGTCGCCATCCACGCCGTGAGCCAGACGGTTAATGTGGCGACCAACGCCGGGCCGATGCGCACAATCCACTCGGCGTCACAACGCCCGATGACCGTGGCAATCGCGACGGTACACCATTGCGGCAACGGCGGGCTTTCCAGCCACGGTTCGCCCCCTTTTTTCGGGACGATCCAATCGCCATCGGCCAGCATTTCCCGCGCGGACTGGGGCAACACCGATTCATGCAGCGTCAACGGCCGTCCGCCAATCAGCGAGATGCCGAACAGTGCGCAGCAATATCCGATCAGCAGCCCATGATCGCGCAGCGATAGTGAGAACGCCGCGTCGAGCCGCGACAGTGACCGTTCCGCCCCCATGCGCCCCCCTTCTTTGTCAGCCCCCGAAATCGGCGACCTTCCAGCGGGGTTCTATGTCAACTTAAGTAAACCTGTCAATCCGGCGTCGGCTTTGTGTAGGGTTTGCCGAGTCAGCGAGGCGAACCGGTATGGTTCCAAGAAACTGCAAATCAATCACTCCCCGAAATCCGCAATACAGTTCGGGGGCTGAGCGAGTCGTTCCACAGCGGGCAGGTTTGTTGGTGGCGGAAGTTCAGTTGTATCTTTTCGCGATCCTGCACTTTGATCTTTTTTTGTACACGCGGCATTGGGCGTCGCCCGGAACATCGTCGGCCTGCCGGCGCCGCGCGGCTCCTGAGTTTTTGAAGTTGCCGATCAGCACGGAATTCTGGATGTCGGTGCTGATCACCGGGGCGTTGAGCCGCAGGCACAGCGTGCGCAGCTCTTGTTCCAGCGAAACTGCCGGTCGCGGGGCAAAATGCGTGTCGGGATCGTTCTCTGGGAACATGCTGCGACTTGAACCAGATTCAGCAGAATTGAGCTGGATTGCTCATGCGGCAGGCTCATCAAATTGTGAAAGCAGCGTTTCCGGGGAATGCCAGAAATCAGCAGGTCGCTGTTCCAGCAGCGTGGTGTTGTGACAGCGGCAAATCGGGTACAAGTAGGCGACCGTCAATGCCTTAGGGAACCCGGAATCGACCATGGCAGCCAAGAAACTGTTCTTTCCCGAATCGCCAGTGGCGCAGCGCCAACCCAAAACCGACAAGCTCATCCTGGCGAACTACCTGAAATTGGCAGCTCGCGATATGCGGCTGGATGAGCCTGAGTTGCGCGCCGGTCATGCGATTCTCGTGAAATGGGCCCAACTCGAGAGTTCCGGCCGCCTGCGAAAGCTCAATGAAACTCAGATGCAAGGCGACTTCCTCGCGCAAGTTTTTGGGGAAGCGCTGGGTTACCTTGGGCCGCTGGATGGCTCCGAGGTCTGGCATCGCGAGCAACACTATTCCATTGCCGGGGAGACACCGGATGCCGTTTTGGGATTCTTCCGACAGACGGGAGTTCACAAGCCGTTGGCGGTGATTGAACTCAAAGGGCCGACGATCCATCTGGACCGCCATCGAAGCAACGGCCGAACCGCCGTGGGGCAATGCTGGGATTATCTCGTGAATACTCCCCCCGAGTGCCGGTGGGGAATCGTCTGCAACTATATCAGCTTTCGATTGTACGAGCGTTCGTCCACCAAGCGGGCTTACGAGCACTTCACCTTGCAATCGTTGCTCGACTACGAAATCTACAAGCAATTTCACGTCCTGTTTCATCGCACAGGCCTGATCGATAAATCGGAACTTGTGCTGCCACGCGCCACAGTGCTGATCAAACGAACTAACGACCGGCAGCGTGAGGTCAGTGAAAGTCTGTACGAAGCGTACTCCAAAAATCGGACGGAGCTAATCGCGGAGCTGCATTTTCAGCAGAATCACACGCTGGAACAGTCCATTGAAATGGCCCAACGCCTGTTCGACCGGATCATGTTCATCGCGTTCTGCGAAGATCGCCACCTGCTGCCAGAGCAGACGATCCCCAAGGCGTACACGGTGGCCGGCTTTCATGCCGTCACCAACCCCCGCTGGCAAAATTTCAAAAACCTATTCCGATTTATCGACACGGGCAACGAGACGCATGGCATCCCGAAATACAACGGCGGGCTTTTCGCCGCGCACGAAGTCGATCAACTGGAACTGCCCGATACGCCGTGGACGACGTTTTTCCACACGATCAGCAGTTACGATTTCGCCGATGAAGTGAATCTCGATGTCCTCGGCCATCTGTTTGAGCGATCCATCACGGAATTGGAGAAGCTCAAGGAATCGGGCCTGTTTGGCGGCGATCTCGAAAAGACCCGGCAGTTCGCAGCCATGCCGCAATCCGCCAAGCGGAAGCAATTGGGCATTTACTACACGCCGCAGGAACTGACGAGCCGGATTGTGCAGTACACGGTCGATGAGTTAATCGCCGAGCGATTCGTGGCCGCCGCGATCAGATTTGGAGTGCCGGAAAATATGGCCCTCCGCGGGGCGGTCCCGGAAGAGTTGGACTTCTGGCTGGAATGTTTGAGCATTGTGAGAAGCCTGAAAGTTGTCGATCCCGCTTGCGGCAGCGGCGCGTTTCTGTTTCAGGCTTATACCGCGCTGGAGCAGCGCTACGGCGAAGTCATCGGGCATCTGGAGCAGTTGGGCGAGCCGCGCGCCAAATCGCTCGCGGAACAGATTCCGGCGTTCATTTTGCAAGAGAATCTGTACGGGGTCGACTTGTCCCCGGAAGCTGTGGAAATCACCCAACTCGCCCTTTGGATTCGGTCAGCCAGTCCGGGACAACTGCTGGCGAAGCTCTCGGCCAATATCGTGCATGGCAATTCGCTGGTGCATGATCCCGAACTCCACCCCGCCGGCTTTAACTGGCGCGCGCGATTTCCCGATGTCTTTCAGCGGCCCGAGGCCGGTTTCGATTGCGTGATCGGCAATCCGCCTTGGGAACGGATCAAGTTGCAGGAGCGGGAGTTCTTCTCGCTGCCGGCTCCGGCCATCGCCACCGCCACCAATGCCGCGAAGCGCCGGCAGCTGGTCGCCGAGTTGCAAGCGGATGACCCGGCCTTGTACGAGCGTTATCAGGCGGCACAGTCCGCGGCCGACGTGTTGCTGTCTTACTGCCGGACCAGTGGTGACTATCCCCTGACGGGCAAGGGCGACATCAACCTGTATGCCGTCTTCGCGGAACTCGCGGCGCAGCTCGTGGGGGCACACGGTCGTGTGGGCCTGCTCGTCCCTTCAGGAATCGCCTCGGACATGACGACCAAGGACTTTTTCGCATTTGTCGCCGAGTCGAGTCGGCTGTATCGCTTATTCGACTTTGAAAACAAAAAAGTCTTCTTTCCGGATGTGCATGCCTCATTCAAATTTTGCATTCTGAATTTTGGCGGCGAGCTGGTGAAAGTTCCCCAGGCGGATTTCGCCTTTTTTCTACATGACATTGAGGAACTGGAAAAAAAATCACGACATATATCGCTGAGCGCCGCTGACATCAAACTGTTGAATCCCAATACGCGTACCTGTCCGATTTTCTCCAGTCGGCGAGATGCGGAGATTACCAAAGCCATATACCGTCGCATTCCCATTCTGATCGATGTCCATCGTATTGGCCCGACCGGAAACCCTTGGGGCATTCAGTTCAAAACGATGTTTCATCAAACAAACGATGCAGAGCTTTTTCATGAAGCGACGGCTATGAAATCGAACGGCTACAAACTCAAGGGAAATTCTTGGTTGAAGAGCAAGAGCCGTTTCTTGCCCCTTTATGAAGCAAAAATGTTTCGGCCCTACGACCATCGACATGGAGCAGTCTTTGAGGTCGCATCCAATTGGGTCAATCAGGGGCAGACGATTGAAACGAATGTGGTCGAGCATCAGAACCCTGAATTCGTCGTGCTGCCGAGGTGGTGGGTCGATGAGAAGGCGGTATGGAAATCACTGGGAGAATTAAGGCCGCCAGCCTTATTGGCATTTCGCGACATTACTCGAGCCACGGATACTCGGACATTTATTGCGAGCATGATACCGACAGTTGGAGTCATCAATACCGCTCCATTGATCATTCCCCGAGAGGTCAGTCCACGGCGCGTTTGCTGTTTGTTGGGGTGCCTCAACAGTCTCCCCTTGGACTTTGTTGCGAAACAAAAAGCCAGTCAGATTCATATGAACTTCTTCATCGTCGAACAGCTTCCCGTTTTGTCGCCGGAGGTCTATTCCAAACCGTGTCCTTGGAGTCGCCGGACGAAACTGGAAACCTGGATCAGCGAGCGGGTGCTTAAGCTGACGTGTACGGCCGAGGATATGCTGCCGCTGGCCGATGCGTGCGGCTTCAAGAGCGGCAGTTTCCAAGCGGAATATGGCGGTCGCTTGAACAAGTGGGATGAAACCGAGCGGGCCGATCTCATGGCCGAACTCGACGCCGCATTCTTCCACCTGTACGGCCTCTATCGGGACGATGTGGAGTACATCCTTTCCACCTTCAAGGGGATTGACGAACAACGGACGTTGTTCCCAGGTGGTTGCAGCACGGCTCAACGCATCATCCAGAAATTTTCTGAAATGTCGCTTCTTGATTGAGTGTCCAGTACCCGAACGACCGGTGGGCGAACAGTCGCAGCCGGGATTGATCTCGCCCACATCAGCTTCATCCGCGGCGAAACACTTGATCTCGCGAAACGTTGCGCGATGGCCTCACTCGCGGAACGTCGCGGATTCGACAAACTTCACGAATGTCTCGCGGGTAGCGGTGATGGTGGTGCGTGGGCCGGTCAGTTTGACGAAGTAATTCGTCTCGCGCAGCGGGATCACGACGCCGAGCATGGCGGAGGCGGGTTGCGGGCCGCCTTGGTTCAGCATGTCGCGGAAGCTGCCGAAGAGTTCCACCAGCGTGGCTTCCTTGCCGTCGACATTCAATTTCGATTCCCGCGGCGCGGGGTCCTCCGCACCGCGTTGGAACTGGCCGCGCCAACGGTCGATGTTCGCGGCGACATCCCCGCCGGCGGTGGAGAGTGTCAACCTGGCCGGGCCGTCTTGGCCGGGGACTTGGAACTCGGCGATCACGAAATCACTTTTTTTGGGGACTTCTTCCCAGACCGTCGGCGTCTGAAAAATCGCGCCGTTGAAATTGCGCTCGGCAACTCCGCCCGCATCATCGCCGGCGCTGGAATTCGGCCCTGCATTTGCCTGTGGCGCAGCGAGAGATTTTGCCGTGGGGACGGGGGGTTCAGGCAGAGACGAGCTGGCGTCATCGCAACCGAACAGAGCGAGAATTGCGAACGGCAGAACGAACGGGAATGCGGAAGTCTTCATAAGGATTCACTTTGCGTGGTCGCTACAGTCCAGTTGATGAAGATGTCTTCAGCCTCGATGTCTTCAGCCTCACTTATGAATGAGGTCTCATTGGCGTCGATGATAGCTGGGACTCGACGGGAATACGCCCCCCAGGGTGAACTCACGGCGATTGCTCAATGATGTCGGGAAGGTCGGCAGCCACCGCGGCACGGTAATCGGATTGCGCTTCAAAATACCGCAAGAGAGCATCCACTTCGACCGCACGGGCATCAAATGTCGCGGTTTCCCGCAAATTGAGCCGCAGAAAATCGCTGTCACCCTGATCCAATCGAATCGTCTCGTAGCGCTGCATTTCTTCGTTGAGTCGAATCGCCTCTTTCGCCTGGCTGATGGCCTGGTACGCCATATCCAGCGCAATCACGGCCGCCTGCACCTCGACGGTGATCTTGTCGGAGGCGTATTGGCGCTTCGCTTGCCACTGGGCGATCTTGCCCTCCACCGCGATCACTTTTCCCTTGGCTTTCCGGCGTTGCAACGGGACCGACAGCAGCAGCCCGGCTTCCATCTGGTAAGGCGTCTTGTCCCCTTTGGGAGTCGGCAATCCGACGTCTTTGCTATTGAGCACTTGCGCGTCCAGGGTAGGCTGCAGTAAATTGACCGCCTGCTGCAGATCGACGTCCAGCTGACGGCGCGTGATCTCCAGCGCCAGAATCTCCGGCCGGCGAGCCTGCGCGAAGATCACGTCTTGGTCGAGAGACTCGCGCGCAACTGGCACGGGTTCAGGAAATTCCTCAGGCAACAGTTCGGGGCCGGGCACAAAGGGGATGCCGCCGGGCATACGCAGGTACAACGACAGTTTGACCGCCGTGGTCTGCAGTTTCTGCAGCGTGGCCAATCGTTTGACGCGGCGTCCGACAATCAGCCGTTCATTATCGGTCAAGTCGGATTCCGCCCGGTCCCCTTCTTGCACCTGGCTGCGGAGCTGCTCGTCCCGGTCTTGCGCCAGTTCCAATAATTGTTCCGCGTAACGAAAGTTCCGGCCTGCCGCCACCCATTCCCAGTACGCGATTGAGCCGTCGCGCACGAACTCCAGCACCTGGCTGCGGATCTCCGGCTCAACCAAGTCTTGCCCATAAGCCGTGCGCCACAACTGGGCGCGGCGTTCATCGACCGTGCGATTCTGCCAGAGTGGAATCGACAAGCCCCACTGAAACTCGCCCCCCTCATTGGTTTCGCGATTGCCGTACCAAGGTTCAAAATTTCCCCGTCCGACGCGGTATCCCCCGAACGCACTGCCGCCGCCGTACAACGGCTGCTCAAGACTGACACCCTGACGGTAGGTCTGATAGAAACCTTGAGGTTGATTCAGCGTATCCGCCCGGAGTTTCAGGTCGAATTCGCCTTGGGCCATAAGGTTGTCTCCCAACGCGAGATTCCGCTCGGCAATGGCGATCCGCAGCAGCGGATACGACTGATAGATGGCATCAATGACCTGTTCGAGCACGATGGGATTCGTCGGCCCAACAGGGATAGGTCCAGGCGGCTCTTCCTCGGTCGCGGGCGAGGGAAGCTCAGGGAATGCTGATGAGATCGCAGCCTCGTCTTCGGCGACTTCGTCTTCTAAACCGCTCACTTGCTCAATGTCTTGTTCACTCCGGGCGGGTCGAGACGCGACGACTTCGAGTTTGCCATCCGCCTCTCGGTCGTTTATCTGGCGCTCGCTCTGCGGCCGATCGATCAGACTCTGGCGGCTGAGGTCAATCCGCGAGATCTTGCAGCCCGAGGCTGTGGTCAGGCAGAGCAGGCCGATCGCCGGCAGCAGTCCCGCTATTTTTTTCCACGGAGCAGTGCGTCCTGCTTCTCTGGCGACGGCATCGACACAATCGGCGGGAATCCATTTATTTGACGCCATAATTCCTGTCCCAGCGGTACGTTATTCAGCAAGACCCAACCATTCACGCGGATGCCTTGCCGCAGGTATTCGGCATCGGGCCAGGGCCGATCTTCCGGATCAGGAATCACAACGACGCGGAACTTTCCTTGACCATCGTCCGTGCGATCCACCGTGGCCACAATGCCGCCAAAAGTTCCCACAGCGACTGACGGCCAACCGCTGAACTGAACCGCTGGCCAGCCTTCAAACTGCAGACGGACTTTTCGAGGTTGCCCCTCTGCCAAATGACTGGCCACGAGCGGCGCGTCGTTTCCATCCACTTTGACTTCCACCGCACGGTCGGCACTCGCCGGAACCAGTTCCAGCAGCGGCTGCCCCGCCGTAACGATCTGCCCCCCCTGAAAACTGCGTAATTTCAAGATATATCCATCCAAAGGCGCAACAACCGGTTGAACTTGTAGAGACTGTTTATTCTGTATATCGGCTAAATCTTTCCTGGTACTCTCGACATCTGATTGAGATTTTCTATAGACCGCATCCGCCGATTCGATTTTCGCATCCGCTTCACGCAATTTATGCTCACGCTCGGCTTTTTTGGCGGCGAGTTCACTCTGGGCTGCTTTGACGTAAGCCTTGGCCTGCTCAAGCTTTGATTTCGCTTCCGCTGCCTTGCGCACGGCCAATTCCCACTCAAACTTGGACTCGACCTTTTTCTCAAACAATTCTTTCCGTCTCACGCTGTCTTTTTCGGCCTGCTCGTACCCCGCCTCTGTGGCCTTGAGATTTTCCACCTCGGCCAGCAATTTTTGCTCCGCCACCTTCACATACTCATCTTGCGCCAATTCGGTCTGCTCTCGCACGTCCTTAAACGCCAGGGTTTGTTGCCGGTAGGCAAAGACGATTGTATCTTCGGCTGTCAGTTTTCGCTTTTGAGCTTCCAGCTGAAACGCATAGCGTTCCATCAAAATCGGATCCACCAGTTCGATCTTCATCAACACTTTGTTTTTGGAGACGCGCATGCCTTCCACTAAATCCGGCAAGATGTCCACGAGCCGTCCGGAAATGGGGGCATCCACCTCTTGGAGCCGATGGTTCGGGTCGTAGGTGATCACGCGGCCTTTCCCCGCCACCGATTGCTGCCACGGGACGACCAGACAAGCCGCCAGACTGAGCAACAGTGAGATGAACAGCCAAACGGCGACGCGTCGCGCCCAGCGGGTGGCACGGGCCAAATCACCCAAAGCGGAGTATTCCAGCGGTTGAGTTGGCAGCTGTAAGGGAGTGGGCGTGAGCATTAGTGAGTCCTGCCTTCCGACCTGCGATAGTGGAGCGGCCCCGTGGTAACATGGCCGACTAACCGAGCGATGTCCTCGCGCACAGTCGCGACCAGAATGGTCGTCCGCGACTGATACCGCGACAGTTGTTCCCAAAGATGTCGGGCGTCTGACTCCTCGAGCACATCCAGAAGATGATCAATGAAGAGAGCTCTTGGCTCCCCCGCCAGCGCGCGCGCCAGGATCAGCCGATGATGTTGCAAGGCATTGAGCGGCCAACCCGTAGGCAACAATTGTGTCGACATCGTCAGCCCGGCCTCACGGATTTCTTCCGTCAAGCCAACGGCATCACATGCCTCGCGAACATTGGATTCAAAGACCCGTGGTCGCGACAGGTGAATGTTTTCAGCAATCGTTCCGGGCAGGAACTCCAGGTCTCTCGCCACTGCGACATGATGACGGAGCATATCACCGCGGATGTCATCAATTTGAACACCGTCGATATTGCAACTCATCCCCGAAAGTCCGCGCAGTCCGCGTAAACCATCGGCAAGATCCTGGGTGAGCGAGGGGTTCCAGTTCAGCAGCGCCGCCGTCTCTCCCGGGGCGATCCTCAAGACTTCCATCCGGGAGATAGAGTCGTGCTGTGAGTCTGTCTGGTGGGAGGCAGCTTCCCGGATGACTACCTCCGCCGGGTTCTGACTCGATAATCCGATCAGGCCATCATGCGCCTCGGGAGGCAGGTCGAGAAGATGCGAGAGTTTATCGACGGAAGCCAACAGGTCGTACCACCCCTCCACATGTTTACCGAGCTTGGCGCACGAGGCGACAATCATCGCCACGATCAGTTCTGCGGCAACAAGTTGGCCCAACGTCAACTGCTCGTTCAAGACCAGAAAGCCGCCCAGGCCCAGCAGCGATGTCGTGGCAATCACCTGCAAGATCAGGATCAAAACGATCTGCCGCATCAGAATGGAGAAATGCGAGCGGCGGGCGCCGAGGTACTCGGCGCATAACACGTCGGTGCGCTGCATCGCCAGGAGTTCCACCCCTCCGGTCCGAAATACGCCGGGGCATCGGGCCATGTCTTCCAGCCAGCTCAGGACGCCATACTTCGTGCGAGACTCTTGAATTGCCGTCTTCACGCCATTCCGCCCGAAGCCGAAGAAGATCGTCGCCAACAGCGCCAGCAGCAAAAGATCATACCCCAGCAGGAAGGGATGATAGAAGGCCATCACGCTCATGCCGATCAACGTGGTCAGCACGATGGCGATGCCGTCGACAATGAGTGCCGCGGTGACTTTCTGAACAATTGCCACTTCGAGAAAGCGATTGACCAGTTCCGGCATCGCGTACTGGCGCCACACGGCGGCGTCGGCATGGGTCAGTTGTCGAGAGACCTGGCCGGCGATCCGCACGAACAACCGCCGCTGAATGATTTCCGCCACATAGACTTGCAAGGCTTGCAGCGCGGCCAGGAAGCTGAGCAATCCCAGCAGCATCAAAGACAACACCACGATCGGCTGATACAAGGTGGCGAAGGTGACAGTTCGGACCAGTTGCTGCGCCGTGATGGGCACCGACAAGATCAACAGCCCCGCGATGCCGGAAATCGCCACCACCGCCAGAAGATCTTTCCGATCCGGGGCCAGCAGCTTCCAAAGCATCACCCACGGTTTCTCGTGGTGGTGCTGCGCGGACCCTAGCTCCCCTTCCGAAGAGGCCATGATGACGCGGATCAAAGTCCCCGCGACCTGAGGTTCCAGTCGCTCCGGCGAAATTGTCGGCAGCGAACCCACCAGGACAATTCGGTTGACATCCAGCTCTTGAAAATTCAAGCGGTGATTCTGTGCGGCGCCGCGTTCCGTCACCACGCGCATCCCGGAGCGCAAAATGGCGGGCAGATCGCGGGGCGGCACATCCGACACCCGTAAGTTCAGGCCTAAGGATCGACCTGCCGAGAGCAGCCAACTCCACCACGAGTCGTGAACTGTCCCCGGCTGAGACCGCATCACTTCGGATAACAGGCGGCTTGCCTGCGCTTCTTCGCAGGGGCGGCCTAACTGCCGTGCCAGAAA